>ULWQ01041163.1_pt1 | contig 42211 bp, 43 predicted proteins | sample 1960491 | NCBI WGS metagenome assembly ULWQ01 (sample SAMEA4835816, study PRJEB28245) | human gut metagenome | biome: gut microbiome; material: fecal sample | place: Denmark | collected 2008
TGCGACTTAATTAGTTTACCATTTTTATTTCTTTTTGTCAATACTTTTTTCGACATTTTTTACAAAAATTTTATAAAAAATTTCGGGTTAGTTATATAACTCACAACCAACCCTTAATTTTATAGCATTTGCATAGATTTTGCAATTAAATAATTGTATAAATTTGCATGTCTAATTTCATCAGTAAGTATCTCCATCACAACTGCATATTTATTTTCATCTGGCATAGCAGCCATAATTTTTCTATACCTTTTTACAGCATCAAGTTCTCCCATAAGTGCCTTTTTTAAATTTCGTCTGTAATTTAACATATTATCCACATTTTTTTCTTCTCTATTTTCTGGTAATTTTTTATTCGTTAATTCAAAATATAAATTTCTAAGTAATAAATTATGTTTCTTTTCATCAGATATAATACTATTTATAATTTCTATGTCCTCTTTATTAGAAGTAAGAGACAGTAACATTGTATAAAAAGCCGCATCTTCAATTTCACCTTCAACAGAATCTTTTATAGATGCTAATGCTTCCTTTAATTCTACTGTCATCTCACTTGTTCTATTATATGTATAACCATAATATGGATAATTTCTATTGTACATATTTCTATAGTAATTATTAAATTTTATTGCTTCCATTTTTTAACCTCCACATTATATAGTATGTACATAATTACTTTTTGGTTAAAATAAACACACAAAACAGCTTTTGATAATTCTTTTTAGTTATTTTCCTTAATAATATTTTTACTACATAAATAAGTAACGAAAAAATATCCTCCATATATTAATATTATAAACATAGCAGTTATAATAATTGATGAAAGCTTAAAACTAACCCCTACTGTCTTTAAAATATTATTACAAAACATTATTCCAAATACTGAATGTATGCTTGCTAAAATAAGTGGAAACATGAAAAATATTCCAATTTGTCTAAATAAAGCCTTATTAATCATTGCTTCATCTACGCCAATTCTTCTTAACATCTTAAACTTCTCTACATTATCACTTGATTCTGATAACTCTTTTAGAGCAAGAATTGCAGCACATGATATCAAAAATATGATACCTAGATATAAACCTAAAAATGTAACTACAGCACCTAAACCAATACTTGCTTCTCTAATATCTTTTTTTGTATCAACAGATATGCCGTAATCAATATAAAATTGATTATTTTTAGTGATTGAATTAATTATAGATTCAATATCATCAGGATTTCCATTATAATCAGCAATAATTTGATTTCTAATTTTTTGTTCGTCTTTAAGAACATTATCTGGTAAAACAATGAAACCAACTTCTGTTTCTTGACTTCCCATTTCATAAAAACCATTGATTGCTTTTTTATATTTTGGATAATAATCTTTTTGATTTATTGTTATCTTAGTATTTCTTTCTAAGGCTTCATTTTTAATATTAATAATGCTCGAATAATTTCCTACTACAACATATTCATTATCTTCCAACTTGACTTTTTCCAAATGAAAGCTATCTGCTATATTATTATAATCACTATTTTTAATTAAAATAATATAGTCACTATAATTTAAAAATGGATATTGTTTATTTGCTATTTCAAAATAAGAGCCAAGTGTAGACTTTAATGTAACATTATCATCATAATATAATGAAAATTTAACAATATTTTTTAAATTGCTATTAAAATCAAATTCAAATTTTTTAAGCACTTCTTCAATACTTAATTTTAAATTCTCCTTTTGTATATCTGTAATATCAGATTCTTCTTGATTAACGTTACAGCTTTTTGAAAATTCTATATCTCTTGGTGAGAAATCAATGAAGTTTTTATTTAAAGAATTCTTCATCGATAATGCACTTGATAGCACACAGATTGTTATAAACAGCATCAAACATATTATGGTCATTGAAAAAATCATTGTGTTTATCTTACTTGAAAATTGTCTTAAAGTAAAACTATTTAAACCTTTATAATATACTTTTTTCAAACTTATAACTATTTTTAAAAGCAATCCAGATAAAGACCAAAATAGAAAAAAGGTTGATACTGCTCCTAATATAATGAGAATATATATACTATTTTCATTAAAATTATTATTAAATAAATTATTAACACCACCAGTAACTTGGTAATATGCAATTCCAAGTGTTATGCAAGAAATGATAAATATTATAGTACAAACAAGGGGATTTTTGAGTTTTATTTTTTCTGATTTTTTATTTGCTTGCATTAAATCAATTAATTTACATTTGCCAACATTTATTGTATTAAATATCATAACAACAAAATACATAATACCAAAATACATTAAAGTTTTAACACATGCACCTGTTGAAAATATAAATTTAAATTTTGTTAAATCAGCTTCAAACATATTTGCAACTACAATACTCATTAATTGTGATAATAAAACTCCTACTACTAAACCAACTATTAATGAGGCAATACCAATCATTAATGTTTCAAAGAATAATATTAATGATATTTTTCTTTTACTCATTCCAAGTGTAAGATATATTCCAAATTCTTTATTTCTTCTTTTAATTAAAAATCTACTTGCATAAATAATTAAAAAGGCTAATATAAAAGACACAAATACACTCACACCAGAAAGTATACTTACAAGAAGTTTTATTATTTCATAGGTTGAGGATGATACATTCATCATAACTGTTTGATCATCAATTGCATTAAATACATAGAAAATTGCAACTCCAAGTATTAGAGTAAAAAAGTAGATGGCATAATCTTTTATACTCTTACCTATATTTTTTAATGATAACTTAAAGAGCATCGTTTAAATCACCACCAAGTAGAGTTACAACATCAATTATTTTATCAAAAAATTCTTTCCTAGAATTTTCACCTTTATGTATTTCATTAAAGATTTTGCCATCTTTGATAAAGATAACACGTGTAGCATAGCTTGCAGTAAAAGCATCATGTGTTACCATAAGAATTGTAGCTAGTATTTCTTTATTTAAGTAATCAAATTTTTCTAAAAGCATCTTTGATGATTTTGAATCCAACGCTCCCGTTGGTTCATCAGCAAGAAGCAACTTAGGATCAGTAATAATAGCTCTTGCACAAGCTACTCTTTGTTTCTGGCCTCCACTCATTTGATAAGGGTACTTGTTTAATATATTAGTAATATCAAGTTCTTTTGCAACTTTTTTAATTCTTGTATCTATTTCTTTGGCAGAAACATTTTGAATAGAAAGTGCTAAGGCAATATTTTCATATGCAGTTAATGTATCTAGTAAATTAAAATCCTGAAAAATAAATCCTAATTCTTCTCTCCTAAATTTATTTAAATTATTACCTTTTAATTTAGTAACGTCTTTACCTGCTACAAAAATATGCCCCGATGTAACTTTATCAATAGTAGAAATACAATTTAAAAGAGTTGTTTTTCCACTACCACTAGCTCCCATTATAGCTACAAATTCTCCTTTGCTTACATCAAATGATAAATTATCAATTGCTTTTGTAAGACTTGATTTATTGCCATAATACTTTTCAACTTTAGATAATTTTAAAATATTTTCCATAAAAATTCTCCTTTCTGTATACTTTTATTTTAGTACAGAAATTGTATTTTGTCGTTATTCTAATATTACCAAATATTACACTTTTGTAACAGACGTAAATTTTATAAATATCATTCTTTTATTTTATAAAAATCACTTTTTGAAAATATAATAGTAACTCTTGTATACTTTTGCACTTTGGATTCAATAGTTATCTTATGTCCTAATTTATCACATAGTTTTTTTGCAATATACAGTCCCATCCCAGTGGATTTTGCCATTCTTCTTCCATTCTCTCCAGTAAATGATTTATCAAAAACTCTTGGAATATCTGACTTGGAAATTCCAATACCGTTATCATAAATGCTAAGATATGTTTTTTCTTCATCTTCCATTACATTTACTACAATCTTTGAATTACAATTATCTTTTTTATATTTAATACCATTGTTTATAATTTGATTTAAAATAAACTCTAACCACTTAGAATCAGTTAATACTGTTTCATTATTAACATTTACATTAAATTCAATATTATTTTCTAATATATCATCTTTATTTTTTAATGCTACGCTTTTAATTATATCCTGTAAACTTTTTTCTTTTATAATATAATCTCTTTGAGCATTTTCACTTCTTACATAATATAAAATTTGATCTATGTAATTATCTAATTTTCTAATTTGTTCTGTACACTTTTTGTCCATTTGTTCTTTATGATTATGATTTAATAATGTAAGACTTGATATTGGAATTTTTACCTCGTGTATCCACATTTCAACATACTCTTTAAAATCGTTAATACTTAAAGTATATTCCTTTATATTTTCAATCATTGACTTATTAATTTCATAAAGTGTTTGATAAAATATTTCTCCCTCATAAAAATCTGGTTTACTTATCATTTCTAAAATCAAGTATTTTTTATCTAGATTATCAAGCGTATTTACTAAATTATTGTAAAATTTATATTTTCTAAAATAATCTATTAAAATATTAAATAAAATAACAATTATAAATATTATTAAAAGTGCAAATTTCAAATCATTTTGTACCTTAAATGCATTTAACATAAAAAAGGCAATTATAATTCCAAAAACAGAAAAAGCAATTTGAGGAATTTTATCTAATAAATATTTTCTTAAATTCATAATAACTTATACCCTTGTCCTTTTCTCGTCTCTATCTTACCTTCAAGACCAAATTCTTGTAACTTACTTCTTAATCTACTAATATTAACGGTTAAAGCATTGTCATTTATAAATTCATTATTATTCCATAAATCAGTCATTAAATTATCACGACTCACAATTTTACCTCGACTTCTTAATAGATAGGTAAAAATTATCATTTCATTTTTGGTAAGCTCTAATGTTTTTCCATTTTTATCTAAAGTACCTTTTTGTGGATTTACAATTATATCGTCATAAAACAAATCATCTCTATTATTTTCCATACGTTTAAATATATTCTGTATTCTAAGAAGTAAAACAGTAGGATTATATGGTTTTATAATATAATCATCAGCTCCATAAGATATAGATAAAACTTCATCTACCTCATCATTACGACTAGTAACCATAATCACAGGAGTATTTATTTTTTTTCTTATTTCTTTTAATAACATTTCACCATTTATATTAGGTAAGTTTATATCAAGTAAAATTAAATCAGCTTTTGTATTTATTATATCTTCTTTAGCGTTACTAAAACTATTTAGAGATAACGCATTATATCCAGAATTTTTTAATAATGTTTCTAATTCTTTTCTAATAATTTCTTCATCTTCAACAATTAAAATACTTTTCATATCTATCCTTTCATTTAAACTAAAATTTTTGATGATTATATTATATCACATTTTTACAATTTTTTACCTTACAATATTGAAAGATTAAAAAAGTAGAGTAAATTCTTTCATTTACCCTACAAACTAAAATTTATTACATATGATTTTTCTTAATTTATAAAATTAAAATTTATGTCCACATTTTGTACAAAATCTTGCTTCTGGTGGTTCAATTTTTCCACATTCTGGACAAACGTGTTCCTTTTCAACTTCTTTTTCTTCTTCTTTTTTAACTGCTTTTTTATCAGCTTTTATCTTAACAGGTTTTTGTTTTTCACCACAATTAGGACAAAATACTGCTTCTGTAGATATTGTTTCATCACACTCAGCACATATTCTAAGTCCTTTATTAAATAAAATCTTTTTATTTAATTCAGCAATTTCTTTATTTAACTTATCAATTTTCTTGCACTCTTTTTCAAAAGTTTTACCTACTTCTTCACCATTTTTGTAATTTTCGAAAATTGTAAGTCCCATAGACTCATATATTTTTTCAATATCTTTTTCCATCTCAGAAATTGAAATTCTAGCTTTTGCCTCTTCAAATAATTTTCCTGATTTATCAGCTACTGTATTATATGTATCAGTTGCCACCTTTCCTGCTTTTTTTGATATTTCTGTTACTTTATCTTTAAAATCCATAAAATCCCCTCCATCTACATTTATATATACCACAAAGATTTATTTTTTTCAAGAGTTATACAGTGGTTTATATACACTTTTTTATTTTTATATATTATAATATATGTAAACTTATAATTTTAATTCATTATATAATTTAGGCGGCATAGATAAGCCGCCATATTTTTACTTAATTACAATTTTATCATCATTTAAATCAATCTTTACATTACTATCTTCTTTTATGTTTCCATCAAGCATTTCTTCTGCAAATTTATCCTCTATCTTAGACTGAATTGCTCTTCTTAAAGGTCTTGCACCATATGTATCATCAAATCCAACTTTACTTATGTATTTTATAACATCATCAGATACATCTACTTTAATATTTTTCTTTTCTAATCTTTTTATGAATTCATCTAGCATAATTTTAGTTATTTTTTCTATACTCTCATTACTTAGTTTTTTAAACACAATAATGTCATCTAGTCTATTTAAAAACTCTGGTCTAAATATCTTTTTAAGTTCGCCCATAACTTCATCTCTAGTTTTTTCATAGTCTTTTTTACTATCTTCTTTATTCATAAATCCAATAGAATGATGTTCAACTATATTTCTTGCTCCAGCATTTGATGTCATAATTATTACTGTATTTTTAAAGCTTACAGTTCTTCCTGTTGAGTCAGTAAGTCTACCATCATCTAATATCTGAAGTAACATATTAAATACATCTGGATGTGCTTTTTCTATTTCATCGAATAAAACTATACTATATGGTTTACGTCTAACTTGCTCTGTTAGCTGACCTCCTTCATCGTATCCTACATATCCTGGAGGTGAACCTATTAATTTAGAAACACTATGTGCTTCCATAAATTCAGACATATCAAGACGTATTAATTGATTTTCATTTCCAAATAAATTTTCTGCTAATGCTTTTGTAAGTTCAGTTTTACCAACTCCTGTTGGACCTAGGAACATAAATGATCCTATTGGTCTGTTTTCATTTTGAAGTCCAACTCTTGCTCTTTTAATAGCTCTAGCTAATGCTTCAACTGCATCATCTTGACCAATTACACGTTTTTTTAATTCTAAATCTAAGTTTTTCAATTTTTCAGATTCAGTTTTTGTAAGCTTAGTAACCGGGATTTTTGTCCATGCAGATACTACATTTGCAATGTCTTCTGCATTTACACTTGCCTCTTTATTTTCTTCTTTTTTCTTCCAATTTTCTCTTGCTTTATTTACTTTATCTTTTAGCTCCTTTTCCTCATCTCTTAATTTTGCAGCCTTTTCAAATGATTGAGAAATTATAGCTTCTTCTTTTTCCTTAGAAACTTTTTCTATTTTGTTTTCCATGTCTAATATATTTTTAGGCATAGTTACGGTTCTTAATTTTATTTTTGAACAAGCTTCATCTATTAAATCAATAGCCTTGTCTGGTAAAAATCTATCATTTATATATCTCTCAGATAAATCTACAGCTGCTTTTATTGCTTCATCTGTAATTTTTACTTTATGATGTGCTTCATACTTATCTTTAAGTCCACTTAATATTTTTACTGTATCTTCTGTTGTAGGCTCGTCTACAATAACTGTCTGAAATCTTCTCTCAAGTGCAGCATCCTTCTCAATATGTTTTCTATACTCATTTAGAGTTGTTGCCCCTATTATTTGAATTTCACCTCTTGACAAAAGTGGTTTTAATATATTAGCTGCATCCATTGCTCCTTCTGCAGCTCCAGCACCTATTATAGTATGCATTTCATCAATAAATAAAATTATATTACCAGCTTTTTTTATTTCTTGTAAAACATTTTTTAATCTTTCCTCAAAATCGCCCCTATATTTAGCACCTGCAATCATTGCCGACATATCAAGTGATACAACTTTTTTATTTTTTAATATTTCTGGCACCTTATTATCAACAATCATTTGTGCTAAACCTTCTACAACAGCTGTTTTACCAACACCTGGTTCACCAATTAAAACAGGGTTATTTTTAGTTCTTCTACTTAATATTTCAATTATTCTTTGAATTTCATTTTTTCTCCCTATAACAGGATCTAACTTTGATTCTTTAGCAAGTGCCGTTAAGTTTTTGCCATACTGATTTAATGTTGGTGTATTGGTATCAGCAGAAGAGGAAAATGATGAATCAGAATAGTTTGCAACTGGTGAATCTTCACTTAAAAGTCTAAGTAAATCTGCAAATATCCTTTGTGGATCAATATTTGTATCAATAAGTATTCTAACCGCTACACTATCAATTTCCCTCATAAGTGCTAAAAGAATATGCTCTGTTCCAACATAATTTTGTCCCATTCTCATTGCCTCTTTAGCACTATTTTCAATTATTCTTTTTGCTCTTGGAGTAAATTCTGGATCGCTTTCTAAGGTATTCATTACTCCATCAATTCTTAATATTTCTTCTTCAACATATTCCGGTTTTAACCCTTGAGATGTTAAAATTTTACTTGCAAGTCCTTCTCCTTCTTTTACAAGTCCATATAATATATGCTCTGTCCCTACAAATGAATAATTATGAGTTATAGAAAATTCTTTTGCAATTTCTAAAACTCTATTTGCTCTTCCTGTAAATTCGTACATATTACTTCAACTCCTCTCTTATATATTCTGCTCTTTTTATATCTTCCTCTTCCTTTGATAAATCTTCTTTTATAATAGTTTTTAAAGTATTTTCTTGTGTGTCAACCATTAATGATTGAACTTTTTCCAAGCTAACTTCATTTACTATCTTCATTGAAACTCCAAGCCTTAACTTAGATAAAAGTTTAAAAGCCTCGTCTTCAGACATTATTCTTGCATTTTTTAATATTCCTAATGCTCTGTATATTTCATCACTTAAATATATACTATTTTCTTTTAAAACATTTCTTGCTTTTCTTTCTTGTGATATTATTGTTCCTACAATTGCCTTTATTTTATTAATGATTTCATCATCACTAAGTCCTAAAGTTTGTCTATTTGATACTTGATATATATGACCATAACCTGATGTATTCTCTCCATAAAGGCCCCTTACTGAAAGTCCAAAACTTGTTGCCTCATCAATTATTTTAGGTAAAAGACCTAATCTTGCAAGTGCAGGTAAATGAAGCATAACAGAAACCCTCATAGCCGCTCCTACATTACTTGGACATGACGTTATATATCCATATTTATCACTATATGAAAATTTTAATTTTTCTTCTAGTTTATCAGTAAATGATATAAGATTATTATAACATTTATCAATATCAAAACCACTCTCAAAAGCCTGAATTCTTAAATGGTCTTCCTCATTTAACATAGCAACAATACTTGAATCTTTGTTTGTTACAATAGCCGTATCTGATAAATCTAATAATTCCTTAGATATTAAATGTTCTTCCACTAAACTACCAAGAGTGGTTTCATCTATATCTTCTGTTTTAAAGAAATTATACTCTTTTAAGTTTATACTATTTTTCACTTTATCTAGTAAATTTTGCTTTTCTTTTTTCTTCATTATGTTTGGAAATTTATATCCATCTATACTCCTTGCAAACCTAAGTCTTGTTGAAATTACAACATCAGAATCTTTTGAAATTTCTTTATACCACATTTATTTCACCACCTAATTATTTTCTTTTACTTTTTTCCAATTTTTTTATTTTATCACGTACAACTGCAGCCTTCTCATATTCCTCATTTTCTACTAAAGTTTTTAATTCATTTTTTAAAGATGCTACTTCATCTAATTTATCTATTTTATCTTTTTGTATACTTTTAGCATTTGAAATACGTTTTTTATTACTTAATTTTATATGTCTATTCTTTCCATGCATTTTAAGGAAAATATTATCTAGTCTATCTTCAAACGTATCGTAACAATCAGGACAACCTAGAAGTCCAGTGCTTGAATAATCATCAAATGTATAACCACATGTAGGGCATTTTAATTCTTCTTTAAATCCAAAATCTCCAAACAAACTTGGAATATTTGTAAACATTGGAGAAAACATATCTGAAAAGTTTACAAAACCTAATTTTTTAGCACAATCTATGCAAAAATGCATTTCTTGTTTTTTACCATTTATATCTTCCATATATCTTACAGTTGCCTCTTTCTTTCCACAACTTTGACATTTCATAATAATCACTCCTTTACAAATTCATTAATATATTCTTCAGAATATCAGCTCTTACTTCATCTCTTTTTATTTTATCAACCTTAAATAAGCTCTTGTCAGAAAGTGCAGCCTTTATAACCTTTGCAGTATTTTTATCTAATAGATTATATCGTATAAAATCATCCAAGTAAATATCTGCGACACTTTGTGACAATTTACTACCAATTTTTTCAGTAATGTTTGATATATATTCTTCTTTAGTAGAATTTACTCTACTAATTTTTATATATCCACCACCTCCTCTTCGACTTTCTACATAAAATCCAAGTTCAGGTATAAACCTTGTGGATATTACATAGTTTATTTGCGATGGTACACAATTAAATCTATCAGCAAGTGCACTCCTATTTAATTCTGCTACTTCATTTTGTGTTATTATTTCATTTATATACTCTTCTATTAAATCTGATATTTTCATTTTAGCCTCCTTTTAGACTTTGACTTTCTTTGACTATTAATAGTATACTACTATACAAAACAAATGTCAATAGATTTTTATATAAAAGTCAGAAAAAGTCAAAAAAATACAGATGGACGAGAAAATATCCATCTGTATTGTGATAACTATACCATATAACAACATAGCATAATTAAAATCTTATGAGTACAGAACAAATAATGTACTCATTATTATATTGTGCATTTTTTTATTTTTTATACAAATTATTAATATTTTTTTATATTAAAATTAATCTTCAGAATTCATAAAATCTTTTAATCTCTTACTTCTACTTGGATGTCTAAGTTTTCTTAATGCTTTTGCTTCTATTTGTCTTATACGTTCCCTTGTTACTTGGAACTCACGACCAACTTCTTCCAAAGTTCTCATACGTCCATCTTGAAGACCAAATCTAAGTTTTAAAACTTTTGCCTCTCTTGGAGTTAATGTTTGCATTACATCTTCAATATGTTCTCTTAAAAGTACATCAGCTGCTTGTGCTGCAGGAGAAGGAGCATCTTCATCTGGTATAAAGTTGCCAAGATTACTCTCATCTTCTTCACCAACAGGTGTCTCTAAAGATATTGGTTCTTGAGATACTTTTAATACTTCTCTTACTTTTTCAACTGGCATTTCAAGTTCAGCAGCAATTTCTTCTGGAGTTGGTTCTCTCCCTAAAGTTTGCAATAAATGCCTTGATGTACGTATTAATTTATTTATAGTTTCAACCATATGTACAGGTATCCTTATTGTTCTTGCTTGATCAGCTATGGCTCTTGTGATTGCTTGTCTAATCCACCAAGTTGCATATGTACTAAATTTATATCCTTTTGATTGATCAAACTTATCCACTGCTTTTATTAGTCCTAAGTTCCCTTCTTGTATAAGGTCAAGGAAATTCATACCTCTTCCAATATATTTTTTTGCTATACTTACAACTAATCTTAAATTTGATTCTATTAAACGTTTTTTTGCTTCTTTATCTCCATGAACCATTCTTTCAGCAAGCATATTTTCTTCTTCATATGTTAAAAGTGGTATTTTTCCTATTTCTTTCAAAAACATTTTTACAGGATCATCGACATTTATATTATCAACAAAATCCATATTTTTAACATCATCAAGTAAAATATCTTTTTCAATTTCTGTTATATCTTCAAGATTTGGTTCAATATCAAGTTCGGCAACAGATTTTGTACCATCTATATTAACAACTGCCATATCAGAATCATCAACATCTATATCATCATCTTCAACAGCTTCTCTATCTTTTCCAGAAAGTAAATCTATATTTGCCTCTTTTGAAGTTTCCTTTGCATCATCCATAATTATATTTAAATTAAGTTCTGCTAAAGTATCATATATTTTTGCCATCTCTTCAGGAGTAATTTCTGCTTCATCTACAAATTTAACAATATCTTTATACTTAACTTTTTTCTCTTTTTTACCTTTTTCAATAAATTTTTTAATTTTTTCTTTTTTTTCTTCTTTAGAGATATTTTTTTTCTCTACTTTTTCATTTTTTATTTTTTCCACTTTTTCCACCTTTTGTTCATCAATTTGTTTTTTACCATTTGAAACTTCTTTCATTATTTACTCCTTTACGATTTTAATCTTGATATTTCAATTATAATTTGATTTAATTCAAATTGCAATATATCTTGCTCATCTTTTGAAATATTTTCCTCTAATCTTTTTAAAATTTCATCTCTTCTATTATATAGTTTTTCCTTATGTTTGTATGTTAATACATCATTTAATAATTTTTCGTTATCAATATTTTGTGTGTCTATATAGATTATTTCTGTTAATTCTTTTATAAGTTCTTCATCTTTTAACTTAGATAGAATATCAATTTTATTAATGTCATATTCTTCTTTTAATTTAAGTATATACTCATAAATCTTCTTTACATTTTCATCTTCAAAATCATCTATACTTACTTCATTAAAAATTCTTTCTTGTATTTTTTTATTATGGCTTAAAATTAAAAGTATAATGTATTGTTCTTGCTTCTTTTTAAGAGTAGTAGTAAGATGCATTTTACGTGTTAAAGACTGCATATCAATATATACTGTTTCATGTTTTTTATTTAGTTTTTTTTCAACTTCTTTTAAAATTGGCCCTGTTCCTATACCATATTTTTTAGAAACTCTATCTACATAAATTTCTCTTTCAATGTCATTATCAATTGAGGCCAAAATCTCAGCTGTATTTTTTAAAAATTGGATTTTTGAATCCATATCATTCATGTTAAGATTCTTCTCAAGCATTGAAATCTTAAATTCAACAAGTGAAATACTTGTATCAATACATTTTTCAAATCTTTCTTTTCCATATTTATTTATATATTCATCTGGATCTTTTACATCAGGTTTATCTAACTTTAATACTTTTACATTAATACCTCTTTTATGTAATATATCAAGTCCTCTTAATGTTGCATTTTGTCCTGCTGAATCTTGATCATAGCATATTATAACATTATCTGTATATTTTTTCAAAAGACGAGCTTGGTCATCTGTTAGGGCTGTTCCAAGAGATGCTACTGCATTATCAAAACCACTTTTTTGAAGTGCTATTGCATCCATATATCCTTCTACAATTATGATTTTATCATGCTTCTCTCTTTTAGCAAAATTCATCATATATAGAGTTTTACCTTTATGATATATTTCATTTTCCTTAGAATTCACATATTTAGGTAAAGACTTGTCTAAAACACGTCCACCAAAAGCTATTATTCTATCCCTTATATCAAATATTGGAAATATAAGTCTTGAAAAAAATCTATCATAGATTTTTCCTCTTTCGTTTTTTACAAGTATTCCAGAATTTAATATATCTTGCTCACTAAAGCCTTTTTCTTTTAAATAATCCAAAAGTGGTATTTTACCATTTGCATAACCTATTCCATATTTATTTATTGTTTTTATATCAAACTGTCTTTTTTTTACATATTCTTTTACAATATTATTTTCTTCTTTTAAAAGGTTTATTAAATTATTATGATAGTAAATTCCTGCTTCTCTATTTATATTAAAGAATGTTTCTTTTTTGTTTTTAATTTCTTGTTTATCTCCAAACGATTTTGAACTCTGTTCATATTTACTAAGATCTATATGTGCTCTTTCGGCAAGCATTTCAACGCTTTCCCAAAAATCAAGATTTTCAATTTTCATTATAAAAGAAATAACATTTCCACCTTGTGAACAGCCAAAGCATTTAAAAATTTGCTTGTCCATAGACACGCAAAAAGAAGGGGTCTTTTCCCTATGAAAAGGGCACAAACCAATAAAGTTCCTACCACTTTTCTTTAATGTAACGTATTCAGATATTACCTCTACTATATCATTTTGAGATATTACTTCTTCGATTAAATCTTCTGAATAATACGCCATTTTTCCCCCTTCTTTCAATCTATGATGCTACAAGCATTTTTACTCTTTCTTCTCTATTTAAATATATATTTGATGTATTAACAATTGAAATTAAAATTAAAAATACTGTTAATATCATTTGATAATGTGTTATATCAAGCCCAAATGCAGATATACAAATGTATAAAAGTATAAAGAAAAGTTTCATTACAGTTGACTTTGTATCATATCTTCTTCTTAAAACAAATGCAAGTATTTCTATAAATACAATATATGAATATAGTAAAACATAATAAGTTTTAGATGTAGAATTTAATATATTTGTATTATTTAATAGATTTAAAACAAAATTTTCTACATTTATGTCCTTAATTCCAGTAGATAAATTAAAGATTCCTATTTTATCTATACTTGTATTATTTATAACTATCATACCTATAAATATAATTAACGAAGCTATCAATGCAATAGTTATTATCGAAACAATGAGTTTACTAATATTGATTCTTTCAACCTTATACAAAGTATCTTTAGTTTTAGAATTTACAATAGAAATAATTTTCTTTGGGAATCCTAAGTGAGTTTTATCAAGATTTACTGTAAGAATAAGTGACATTAAAGCCATTACAATCCATAAATATACACTTATTCCAATTGTAATTGATACTCCAACAAATATACCAAGTACACCGGAAATAACTAAGTATTTTTTATTTTTTATACCAAGTTGTTTTAATTCATCAATTAACTTTTGTATTAAAAGCATTGTAGAAAAAATTATTAATGTCTTTATTAAATTTATAAATATCATGTTCACATCTGTATACACACATGGTAACATTGCAAATCCAAATAATCCAAGTACTGATAATATATCACTTTTAGAGACGTTAAAAATTATCTTCTTTAAAACAAAACCAATAAATAATTTTAAAAATATATACATAAATAAAATAGTATTTTCTATCAAGTATAAATATTTATATATAGATATTATACTCATAATAACCACTATAAAAGTTATGTACACATATCTATATATAAGTGATATATTTCTCTTTACTTTTTTTCTATATAATTTATCTTTTATATAAACATATAATGCAACCAATAAAGCTGTTACAATTATATATACGACTTTCAAAATATTTAAAGTAGGACTACTACTGTTATTATTTAATAGTAACATTACGTCTTGATAACCCATAAATATAATTAAAGCAAGAAATAATATAACTACTAAAGTACGTGAAATCTTACTAATACTCATTTATATCTACCCACTCTTTTTAAAAGTCAACCTCTTATTTTTCTTTATTTACTATATAATTCGTTTACTTCTGCTAAAGCTTCATGTGTCCCTATATCAAAACATTCTCCTGAAAATTCATAAGCATAAAGTGGCATCTTTTTGTATAAATATGCTACTAAGTTTCCTGGTGCATCGCAAGAATTTCCTTCTTCTAAATATGTTTTAATTTGAGGAACAATTTCTCTTGGATATATATATTCAGCATATACTGCATATTTTCCTTTTGGTTCAGCTGGTTTTTCTTCAAATCCAACCATTCTCATATTATCATCGAGTTCAGCTACACCTAATCTTTTTAATAATTCATAATTTTCTTTTCTAACACATACACATGGTGCTTTTTTCTCTTTATAACAATTATAAAAATCTGTAAGTTCAAATTCAAATAGATTATCAGTTGCAAGAACTAATATGTCATCGTCAACCTTTGCATTTTCAATTACAAATTCTATATCGCCTATAGCACCTAATCTATCATCATTTGATACTGTACCATCGTTAAATACTTTGATTGGTTTTATATTATTTTTTTCATTTGCCCAATCTTCAAAATGTTTTGTATATTTAGCATTTGTTACTAAATAGATTTCATCAATATCATCAATTTTGTTTACTTTTTCTAAAGTATAATCAATTATTGCTTTACCTCCAACTTTTAACAAAGCTTTTGGAAAATTCTCTGTTAAAGGGAATAACCTAGTTGCATATCCCGCACATAATAAAATACATTTCATAATAAATCTCTCCTTTGTACATGCAAAAATTCTACATGTATTTGCTATTATATCATATAAAATTTCGTTTTTCAACATTTTATTTAATATTTATGCTCGAAAAGCCCCCTGCAATCAATTTTGCAGAGGGTATAATATATTACTTTACTTAATTATGAGTTTAAACAGCTTGTTCAGTTGTATTTGATGCATCAACTGTATCTGTTACAACTTGATTTTCATCATCATTTATTTTTTGTTCAAACTCAGATATTCTTTGCTCAGTTTCATATTGTTCAATTCTATTTAAAGCATATAAATATTTTCTTTCTTGTGAAAGTAATGCTTGGTATTCATCATTCCAATCATCGTGGTTTCTTAAATCAGTATGAACATCATTTAATTTTTCTTCAAGAACAAGTTTAACTGGTTCCATTATACTTTTATTCTTTTCTACCTTGATTCCATTATCAACCATATATGTCATAACTTCAGCCATAAGCCTTTCACCTTGAGTATTAACTCCACCTTGTTCAGCATTATCATGTAAAATATCTACTGCTTTTTCAATTTCGTTTACACCAACTTTATCAAATATAGAATCTACTCTAGAATCAATAAATTGTCCATTTTCTCCAAACACTTCTTGACCTTTTATAAACAAATCAACATTATTTTGAATTATTCTTGCTTGTGCTACTGGTAATTCCTCTGTAGCTATTTTTAAAGCATGTCTATCATAATATTTCCTAAATGCACTATTACACATTTCTTGAGATTCTGTGTATGGCTTAAAGAATTGGGCATACTCTCTTAAAACTTCATGTTGAGTTTTTTCACCACTTATATTTTGTCTTAATTCGTCTAGATTTTCTCCAAAGTATGCTGTAACTTTATGATCTATTGCATCTGGTTCATACTGTACTTCTGGTACAATATTCTCACTTTGAACTTCTTCATTAGAATTTTCTTGTATATCACTCGCACTATCAAGCATTAAATAGTCTTTTTTACGTCCAAATACCTTAGCAAACATATTTTTAACTGAACTTAAATCTTCTAAAAAAAGCTTCCATTCATTTTTCCAAAATTCTTTCATATAAAACACCTCATTTGTTAATAATAATACTATACTATCACATGTACCATTATTATATATAATTTGTCAAAAAAAAGCAATAACAGCAATATTTTATTTATATTACATTTTTGTTTCAAAAAATCAATATATAATTTAAAATATGCCATATGTTAATAATTGTGCTGTATTAAAGTTAACCATAATTTTGTTAATCATAAAATAAAATTGCGATCTAAAATCGCAATTTTAACTTTTAAAATTTAAATTTTACTGGTTGAAATAAGAAATCTTTTGCATTTGAACAACCTTGTTTAAAACTATCCCATATTCCAACATCTTGTACTTCAGTTTCTTGTTCTCTTTCTTCTACTGAAGCTTGTAATTGTAAAGTTTTAGGGCTAAATGTAACTGGTTGTAAAAAGAATTCTCCAAGTGTTTGCATATCATCTAAGAAAAGTTGCCACTCATTTTTCCAAAATTCTTTCATTATATACCACCTCTTTTGTTTTTTATATTACCATAAAAACTATAGTAATAGTTTATACTATTATAATATTTTTTTCAACTACATTTTGATTTCTTTTATGTTTCATTTATGTTACAAGTATACTTTGCTATATGAATTATTTCTTTATCCTTAAATAAAGTTTGAAGTTTTATCTTCTTCAATCATTCCTATAAATTCTTTGTCAAGCCATCTTTTATTTCTACTTTTAAATAAAATAACACTATCCTTTGTACTTCTAATATATTTATCCAGTTCAGATTTTAGATTAAAAATTTGGGATTCTAAAAGCTCTCCCTCAAATGCTGAATTTTGAATATGATTTAAATATTTTTTACATATTTTGTATACCTTAGTTAATACTCTACTTCCCTCTTTTTCATCTAAATTTATATCATATACTAATATAACATACACATAAATCACCACCACATTTTAAATCCATCATATTCAATATTCCCTGTTAAATATTTTATAAGTTTATAAATTTCAAGCCTAATTAAATATTCATGTGTAACATCTCGTCCAAGTTTTTTATGTTTTATTGTTTGTTGTAACTTTAAATCAAATTGTTTGGTAATTTCCATTCTTGCTTTATCTTTTATATATACATAATTAAGTCCTTTTTCAAAATCATCGCTTTTTATCTTGTTTTTATTAAACATTGAAAAAATGAGCCTGTCCACAATTATTGGTTTAAATATTTCTGAAATATCTAAACATAGAGAAAATCTCTTTTCAGACGGTTCATGTAAATAACTAATAGTAGGATTAATTTGGGTCATATATATTTGGCTTAATACTTTTGTATAACATAATGTATTTAAATACGATATTACAGAATTTATACTATTATCAGGTGGATTTTTTACTCTTTTATCAAATGAAATATTTTGATTAATTATATAATTCCAAGCTTCATAGTATATCTTCCTAATATTTCCTTCTACTCCCATAATTTCTTCAACTGTAGTACAAAATTTTAATGTACTTCTTAACTCATCTATTTTTTCCATATATGATTATAATGATCTTCCTCTATTGTTATAATATGTTAAATTTCTATATATGTTGTATGATGCTGCATCAATAATTGCTCTGGCTATTTTAACTCTTTTATTATTATCTAAATATGAATTAACCTGTTTTATTAATAATTTTCCTGATACTAATGAATCTTTGGAATAATATGTCCCAGTATAAAACCCATAATAATAAAAAAAATGTAAGTTTATTCCTGATGTTGAAATAAAATTAAGTAAACTCGTATTAAAATCAAATTCAGACATAATGTATATATCTCTAACTCTTTCAATAGGTATTGATCTTTTACTGTTATCTTTATATACTATCTCCAAAGTATTATCCTTTCTCTGTAGTCTACCACTTTTAAATAAATAATATGACTGCTTCATAAATACCTCCTAAATATAACATAAATCAAAATATGAACATTTTTTACATATTGAATTATTTAATATCTCTGGAGGTTTATCATATTTTGATATTTTTTCAATATCATTTATAACCTTTTTCAAAGTTTTTCTATCATTATCTCCTAAAAATACATTTTTAGTTTCTTTAATTAATGGATAATCAATTATAGCACTGATGTTTTGTATTCCTTTATTTTCAAGATAATACATATAATATTTAAGTTGCCATAATCCAACCTGTTCAATCGATCTTGTCTTTTTTACTTCATGAAGTACAGCACCATTTTTAATAAAGTCAACATTTATTGTTTCATCTATTAATATTCCTTTCTTCTCTCTTTTATAGCTATTTTCATCTAAAATTTTTCCTATTGCAACCAATTCACTATTTTGTTCCATATTTAATTGATTTATATAATACCAAAGTTTTCTTTTGCAAACAAAATAATAATATATCATCATACCTGATATTTTCATTTCTTTACCTCCTTAAAATTGTTAAATCATTATTATGTTTTAATACTCATCATTTTTATTATAGATTTCAATGATTGTGTCCTTTACATTCTAATATATTTAAATTAATACTCTTCTTATTCTTGTTCTTATATAGTAAGTAGTGTTCTTTACATTCTAATATATTTAAATTAATACCTTTTTAAAATATTATAAGCTTGTACACGTGTAATCTTTACATTCTAATATATTTAAATTAATACACTTTTCTTTCTATATTAGAGTTCATAAATCCGCTTCTTTACATTCTAATATATTTAAATTAATACTTAATTTCATTTTTTCTTGTCAATTCAGTAAGCCTCTTTACATTCTAATATATTTAAATTAATACAACGAATCAATACAAATTGCAGCAAGCATGAAAGACTTTACATTCTAATATATTTAAATTAATACAGGTACATCTACAAGCCTAGAGTATCAATTAGTTATAAGCCAAAATCTGTCGATGTAATAAATTTACGTTAAAATTTTAAAAGAAATAATCTAAATTAAGTACAAAAAATCATATAATATATCCATATTAATTGATTTTTAGCTACTTTTAAGCGAACTTAAATATATCTGTCGTACCCCTATAGTTTTAGCGTTATTTAACATCGACAGAAATTTTTTACATAAATTTTTGATCTATTTCATCATCTAAATCAGGATTTAAATGCAACCCTATATCTTGGTCATATTTTAAATCTATAACTTTTATTTCATCTAAATGATATCCATTATTAGTTATATATTGTATATTTTTATATAACATTTTTTTATTCAAAGATAGTGTTAACTTGTTTATTTCTCTTTTTATAACGTTTGCTTTTTTATATTCTTCAGCCTTAAGCATATTTTCATATTTTTCGAATAATTCAATATTTTTATCATATATTTCCCTTGGTATTACATTTACACTTTCTATCTTTCTTAGCATTTTTTGTGCTTTAGCTTTTGTACTATCATCATCTACAAAATTATCTAATATTCTTAAAGATTCTTTAAAATCATGATAAAATTTTGTATCTTGTATATTTTCTTTAGAATACAATGTGTCTACAAGGTTTACTTTATCTTTTTCTGTTAGAATTTTATTATCGTATTGGTTTATTAATTGAATACTTTTTCTATGTATTTCTTTATCATATATATATCCGTATACCACTTACATTTTTATTATACACATAAATATTAGGTTCTTTTTTTTCATATTTTCTACTTCTATAGCACCTACCACACCTCTGAAATAAACTATCAAGCGTAGACATTTCAGTAAATAAATAGTCAAAATCAATATCTAAAGAAGCTTCAACAATTTGTGTTGTTATCCATATCCCAGTCTTTTCTCTTTCTTTAGAAAAATTAATTATACTATTTTCTTTATTACTTATATCATTTTTTATAAATCTAGAATGCAATACAGTTACATTTTCTATGTTTTTTTCTTTTATTTTTAAATATAACTCATTAGCTTTATCAATTTTATTTAATATCACTAAAACTTTAGAACCACTAGCTTTATTTATTATATTTTCAATGTCATTATCTAAAGAGTTATCATTTATAGATAATTTATGCCTCATAATAGGTTTTAAAAATTCACCAAATTTAAATTTAATTCCCATTTTTTCTAACTCATCTTTATATATTCTAGGAAGTGTAGCCGTCATTATCATAAATTTACCACCAATATCATTTATCATTTTTATTCCCTTTAAAATAATTGCAGTTATTTCTGGAGAATAAGCTTGTATTTCATCAATAATAACTTTAGAAAATGCAAGCGTTGCATATATTTTTTCATATCCATTATATTTAAAAATAAATGGAAAAATTTGATCAATAGTACAAACAATTACTCTATTACCTAAATTTTTAGTCTGTTCATAAAGATGATAATCAAATTTATCTTCCTTTTCCTCTAAATAATCTACAGCACTACTATGTAACAATCCTACATCTTTATATCCAATATCAAATTTAATTCTATCATATATTGCATTTATACTCGTTCTTATCGGTAATGTAAAAAAAGTTTTTCCTATGTCAGACCAAATTGTTGCTGCTTCGGTTTTACCAATTCCTGTTGAACCAATAACCAAAATATTATTTGATATATTATCTTTACAAAACTTTTGTAGCTCATTTTTCCCATTATATCCTTTAATTTTTAGACTATTTTCAGTACACTCACCAAGTGACTGTTCTGTTTTATTTTCAACTAAAACATCTGCAGAGCTGCTATGATCTAATCTATGAAGAAGTCCTTTTAAAAGGCAGTATTTAATATACACTTCACTTCCTTCGTCAATCTTATTTCTTCCCAAGACATATCCTAAATAATTACAATCTAAATCATCTTTTAATTTATATTTAATTTCATTTCTTATATTGTCATATCTTGGTACTATATCCTCTTTTATAATTTTTTCAACTAAATTTGAATTTACTTTTTTATGTACCCTGCAATGATGGTAATAAATTGCTTGGTAAATTAACTTTTTCTCGGTATAATTTAAATCATCTGTTGGAATGAACATTGGAGATAATTGTTCATGTTTAATACTTTCATAATCAAACGTAGTGTAAAGTTTCTCTTTACCTAATTTTTCTAAAATAATATTTTGAAAAGGAGAATATACTTTACCAATATCATGATAAACACATGCTATTTCAAGTAAATTCCATAATCTTTCATCAACATTTGGATTTTTATCTACAATATTTTCATATACATTTCTTAAAATTTTTAAATTTCTAAGTAATTTTTCTGTATGCTCATTTATACTCTCCGGAGGATCTGATTTTGCATAAATCATAATTTATCACCTACTCATAAAACATTATAACATCCCCATCTTCATCAACCATAATTTCATCATCTGCTATAGTTTCAAAATTATCCTTTTCAATATATACTACATTTACTTTTTCCCACTTTCTTAGTTCATTTTCTATTACATACTTTGTATTTAATCTATAGTTTATTCCATTTACATTCTCGTATTTTTTTGTAGGAATATAAATGCTGTGCTTAGGAATTAATTCGTACACTGTGTTTACATCAGTTATCACTTTTACTAAATCAACTCTTACAATATCTTCATTTCTTCCCAAAGTAAATGTTTCTCTACCATTTATTATACTTTCATATATCTTATCTACAATTTCATCCTCTGCTTGCATATGGATAATTAAATTTACATTTAAAAGTTTATGAACATACATTGGCATTGTAGTCATTACATTTTTCTTAAATTTTTTTAAACTTTGATAATCTGAAAATATGCTCTCATAATCACCTTGTATTGATATATTCATTGGATAATACTCACCAGATTTTGCACCAATTATTTTATGAAACATACCAATTACAGTTGAATATGGTGGCAAAGGATATGTTTCTGAAACTTTAAATGCAAATGGTTTTTTATAGCAAGCAGATTCTTGAAAAAGTTTTAATTTTAAAATTTTCATTTAATCACATTTCCTTTTTACATATAATACTCAGATACTTTACTCTCTATATCTTCAAAAAATTCCTGTACTGTACCTACTTTGTTATCAACCATTTCATTTATTTTGTCTTCATTTGAAAATGTATTTTTTACAATACCTACTCTTGTATCATCTTTGATAAATTCTTCACCTAATTTTAAACTCATGGCATCTTTTAACATATCTACATCTAATTCAAATTTTTCTTTTTTATCGTTTAAGGCAATTCTTCCAAGGAAAAATGGGGAATTTAATATATATATACCACCTATTACAAACACTGGACTTAAGTTTTCTTCTCTTCCTCTAATATTTCTATTTAAGACTTTTAATATTTCAAGTAATTGAATAACTCTATTTTTCTTTACTTCATTAGAAAGTTCTATATCACAATCTATTCCAACTTTAGATAAATCTATTGTTACTGTATAAGTATAATAGCTTAAATGTTGCTCAAGATTTGCAATGTTTGGATGTTCTTTAATTCTATCAGCCATTCCTTTGTTACTTAAAAATTCAATATCTGACTTATACTTTTCTAAAGATAGGGCATTACTTAATCTAACAACTGCACTACGTACATTTGCTCCACCATCTTTATCATCAGATTTTCCAATAGTTCTCATATATCCAAATAAATCCATTTCTTCAGAATCTTCTATTGTATATTTTTCTGAAAATTGAACCGTTTTTTTATCTTTATCTACTACCTGTAGATTCCAATTAAACATTTCATTTCCAAGTCTTGCAATATCATATCTTAAGGCTTGTCTTGAAGCAAATGTATATACATCTCCATTTCCTCTAGTTAATTTTTTTAATTCTGCTATATTTCCTATTCCTTCAGAGTAATTTAAACTTTGTGCTTTAAATATCATTGTTATAGTTAATCCACTTTTTTTATTCATGTTATATTTCCCCCTTTTTTTCAAATTTATTTGAAATTAATCCTGCAATAAAGCTATGCCCTATAGAATAAAAATCTATATCTGATTCATCTTTCATAGATTCTAAAAATATAGGCGATACATTTTTTTGAAGAATCATATGTAGTCTGATTACAACATCCATAAATTCTTGCCTATTACCTGATTTTAAACTATTTAACATTTTGTATTCTAATCCTTCTAATTTATTATCCAATCCTTTTTTCTTTAATTCTTCATGAATTTGTGTACCTATATCATACAAAACATTTAATTTTTTCCCTGAATCAATTATTCTTTTTTCCACATCCATTTCCCCTTTTTTTAATATTTTTAATATAATTCTTACCTTTGACACAATTAACAAGTTATATGAAAATTCTTCTTTTTTAATTACACTTTCCCTTAATCTGTTAAATATACAAGATTTTAAATCTATATCTTTTAATATATTATCTGTAACTTGTAGCTTTAATTTATTGTCTTTGATTTTTTCTATTGTTTTCTCTGCATACTCTACAAAAAATTTTGCTACATACTTTGGAATATTAAAGTATTTTACAGTGCTACTTTCCTTATACATTGCGTCAAATTCAACGACAAAAAAATTATCTATCTGCCATTTACTTATTTGTTTATTTTGACCTATAACATCTAGCATAAGTCCAACTAATGGACTTTCATTATCTTTTTGATTTTTACACCTATTTTCAAAATTTCTATTTTCTTTTAAAAGTCTACTTACACTTGTATCATAGTTTACAAAGCTCATAACATTTTTTTCTGTATATGTATATCCACCTTTATCATAGTTTTTTATTATCTTTTTTGTATTGCAAACTCCCGCTGGTGTACACATATATATAATTTTACAAATATCACAAACAGGTAGTTTTACATTTTGATTCCAAAAATAGTTTTGCATATTTTCACTAGATACAGCCAGTGGTAAAAACATTCCCTCGCTATAATTTGATGTAAAGTGACTTGAAGAAGAACATATAGTACAATTATCATGTACAATACTTTTTATATATTCTTTTACATCTTCTAAGCTACCTGTTTTTATAATAATTTTTTGAATTTTTTTATATACTTTTTCAAAGTCCTCTGTAATCTTTTTACCATAAATACTAGTATTTAAATCTTCTATGTGGGATTCTATTTCTTCTATTGTATATTTATTTTTTAGTATATCATTTATATAATCTAACTCTACAATATTACTTACATAATCTTTATACATTATATTTTTTTGTTCTTCGTAAGTTTTTTTACTAAAACTTACATTAATAAAACTTTGTTGGCCAAAAAATCTATCACTTAAAGCTTTTTTAAATGAATTAAGCGTTAATTTATTATTTATCTCCTTTTTTGCTAGAATACTATACACTGCTTCATTTATCTTAAGTAAGTGCACTATTTTATTTTCATCAATTTTACTATCGACATCATTATATACTGCTAATAACTCATTACATGTTTCTTTGTCAATTTTTTTTATCTTATCTATTTGAGTTTTTATATTATCTTTTATATATTTTTCTAATGTTTTAATCCTGCTTTTCTGTTCCTTTTCTTTATCGGGGTTATTTTCTATTATATTTAAACATTTACTTATTCCCTTAATATTTTCTTCAATTCTCATCTTTGTTTTTTTAGCAATATCATATTTTTGCATAAAATACTTAAAATAGCACTCATGAAAGTCATATATTATTTTGGTGTCAAATTCAATATAATTTTTGTTTGTTATAACAAAATCTTTGTTTGAATTTTCAAGTATGTTTATAAATCCTACAATACCTGCGTTATATGCCCAATCTTCTAGAGAAATACGTTCTATCATATTTTTCCTCCTATATTATCTGAAACATACCAAAACCACTTGATCTTTTGCTACCAATTCCTGATTTATACAAATATTCAAGTAATTCTTCTTTTCCATGTAACATATATATTCCAAGTGAACATTCAATTTGTTTTTCATAAAATTTCACTACAGTTTTTTTAGGTAAAATCGGAATTAAATTAAAGTCATTTAATATGTCACTACTAAAATTACATTTCTTTATTTGCTCATTTATATTGATTTTCAATTTTTCTAAAAACTGGTCACTTGAAAAAGAATGATAATAATCTTTTCTAGCTTCCCTATCACGATCTCTTACAACAAGTGGTGATAGAAATTTAATTTTTATACTTTCTGTTGTAATCTTTCTTTCTGGCATTAAGCATATTTTTTTAAGTATCATATGGTTATTATTTAATTGGAATTTTTTGTTTACAAAATTATTAAAAGAATTGTATAATACAACTGCAAGGTTATAATCTGATGTTGAGATGTTTAGTTCAAACTTTTTTTCTTTTACTAAAATTATATCTTTATTAAAAGAAGCTCCATTAAAAAACACAGAAAAAGTAAATGGCTTTATATTGTTATCCTTATATAACGTTTCAAAGTATTTTTTATCATACTCTGTTAAAGATAGTTTTATATAGCTTAGTATACACCTGTGATAATCTAATGGAACTTCTTCTTTTTCCAATTCGAAATATAATTTGTATCTCATTTATTCACCTTCTTTAATGTATAAAATTATATCAAACAGAAAGTGAAAATAATGTCGAATATTGTAGACTAATGTAAAAATATATATTTTTTTGCTCTTGTTTAAATAACAATTAAAAGTACTATATTTTTTATTATAATATTTGATTTTTTTAAAGTTTAGAATTTGTTATATAGTTTCAAATTGAAATATGTACATAATTGTTACATCTAATGAAGTAAAAAAATAAACACTATATTATCTCTAATATACTGTCTATTTAAATATTATACTAAATCAACTCATGATTTTATTGTATAAAAATTTTTATAGAGTTTTTTACCATATCTATATATGATGAATTTTGTTCTAATGACCTTCGGGTTATGAGCGAGGTTTGACCAGTTTTTGTAGTTTTGTGAAAATTAGAGTCTTTGTTGGTATTTCGGTATTTACAAGAGTTTTAATTTATAGAACATTTGTACCTTTTTAGGGCGTTTTTGGAGAAGATTTTACCCAATTTTTACCCAACTCGTGTAGTACGTTTGTTCTTAAAATTTCAGCTCTTGTATGTGCATTTTTTAAGATGAAAATTTTTAATTTTTGGAGGTTTTAGATTATGAATAATTTAAGAGAAGTTAATAATGATATTTTGAAAGATTGGTTAATGTTTAGAGAGGATGATTTATGTTCTTTGACTTGTGATGAGGATAGAAAACATTTTGTTTATTTTGATGAGATTTCTGAAAGCATTTTAAAGAATGTTCCAGAACAGAATAAAAAGTATGTTAAGAAGCAACTTGATTTGCTTGATGAAAATTTTATGGATTATATTTTCTATTGGAATGAGAAATATTATAGGAATGGGTTTTGTGATGGAGTACAGCTAATTGGTGGATGTTTTGATAATTAATTAAATATATTTTCCAAAGTTTTTTCAAAATTTTGAAAAAACTTTGAATTTTTATGTAATTTTTTCAAATTTGTAAAAAGAGTTCTTGGATAGTAAATGCACACTAAAAGGCGAGTTAATTCTCGCCTTCTGTTTAAAAAATTTCCTTCCAGAGATCACTTTCTATAGTTTCTTTTATCTCTTCATTCAATGCATTTATATATTCGTTACAAACATCTTTATATAGTTCAGTTTTATAATTATCTTGAACATTTAATTTAAGAGCAAATTTTTTCTTAATTAATTCTTTCAGAAGTATTTCAAACATTTCCTTTAAGTCCTTATTATTTGAGCTATTCAAATTAATTTTTACAGGATTATCAAATTGAAATTCTAATATATCTACATCTTCTTCTTTTTTTAATTCTACATTAATTATATTATCTTGATTCATATACATCCTCCCTATCATAAAAAGCTTCATTTCCGCCTTCTAATACTCTGATACTTTCATCTTTCCAATTTTTAAAATCTTCTTCATTATCTTGATTTATTAATTTATTTACAAAAGGGTTTCCTATATAAGTTTTATATTCCCCTTTAGTATATTCTTTTAATATTGATACAAAAGGCAATGTCCTTACTGCAATATTTGCATTATGCGTAGCAATTATTATTGTCTTTTTTAACTTTGCTAATTCATTTATTCTTGGTAAAACAACATCATTTATAAAATTATTCCCTAAACTTCTTTCTGGTTCATCTAAAATATATACCTCTTTATTTTCAAATAAAGCCCTGTCTAGTATAAGCATAATTCTTTCTCCATCTGAAGGTTCATAAGCTTCTCCTTTATTATTTATAAAATACTTTTTTATCCCTATAAAATCTGTTGCCTGTATGTTATTATCTTTTAATTCTTGATTAAATAATTTAATATATTCATTAACATCTTCTAATGATTTTTTATTTACATTCTTTAAAATTTTTAATACACTTTTTAATGTTGTAGCAGTTTGTCCAAATTTAAAACCCGTTTCATTGTCAAAAAAAGTTTTATATTCTTTTCTTAGAAAAACTTCTTTATCTTCATCTAAATTGCCTATTTTTTCTTCTTCTATTTTTTTAGTTTCTCTCAATGATTTTAATATATTATTTGTTTCGTTTTTTAAAGTTAATCTATTTTTTGCGAATTCAAAGAATCCTGTACTATTTGGAACAGATTTTGAAGAACTTAATAAATCAGCTTTTTCTTTTATTTTAGTTATGCAATTATTCGATAATTCAATTGATTTATATTTTATATATTCCTCCTTAGTAAAACTATCATATTTTATGTATATTTTATTATTGATCTCTTTTAATATATTTTTATCATTATCGTCTAGAAACTCATAAAGGTTATTATCTTCATATTCATTTATTATATTATCAATTGTTTTTCTTTTTTCTAAATATTCATCATATTTTTCAGTAGAATTGTTTTTTATTGGTTTTAATTTGGTTATACCTAATCTTTTTTTATTTTTATTATTATCTTTAGTTTCTATATATTCAATATAATTACTTAGACTTGTAGGATTATTATCTTTCCATTTAGATATTTTTTCTATAAATTTAGATAGAATGTTTAAGTCAAATTCTACTTCAAATTTTTCATTATCATTTATCGTTTGCATACTCTTTATTGTATCGTCAACATCTTTAGCTCTATAAATTGAGCAATCAATCCCATCCTTAATAAATTTATCGCATAATCCATCAATAATACAACTTTTTCCTGTTCCTTTTAGTCCAAAAATAACATTTATATCATTATATATTGGTATAGTTTGATTTATAACTTTTTTATTTTTTAATTTAATAGAAATATCTATGTCCCTTTTTTCCTTTTTCTGAAGAAGCGTGTTTATTGTTGTAACATCTTTTTTGGCTAATAATAGAAATTTATTAAAACTATCTACTTCTAATTTTAATTCAGGTAGATTGATACTACTATACTTTTCCCAATCTTGTACATCACTTCCCATTATTGCCCTAAAACCATTATCTGACATTACACTTAATGTTTTATAGTTGCTGGGCTCTAAAAATAGTCTATACTTTTCCTCTATTGTTTTCTCCATTAGCTCTATCATCTTTGGTGATAACATTTTCTTTTTTCCAATATAATGTCCAATATAAATAACGTCCTTATTATTAAATTCATTTAATACATCTTCTATGTTAGCTATAAATGTACTTTTATCATTATCTCCTATTAAGTTATTTATGCTTGTTTCAAATTCATTTGAACAATTTGGATTTGAAATTATTATTAAATGAGCTTCCGTTTCATCATCCTTTATATCTAATTCGATTCCTGGCCATATTTGAAAACTTTCATTTGCTTCTTCTACAAATTCTTCATATTGTTTTTTATCAAAATCATTATGATTTGTTATTGCAACTATTTTAACATTAGCATCATTTATTTTTTCTACAAATCTTTTTGAATCTATATTTCTCTTTTCTGTTTCTCCTTGCTTTACGCTTTTAGTATGACAATGAAAATCAATCTTCATATTTTGACCTCCTTTATATATTTTTCTATTTTATATCACTTCTCATAAGGATTTTGTCGAAACTTGTCTTTTATTATCAAAAAAGCAAAATAATCCTGTAACTATTAATTACTATCATACTTTGCTTTTCTTCTGTGATCTTATTCTAAATACTCTTTTGAACCATCAACTATTTTATAAACTTTAGTCATTGGATTTCTTTGTGATGCTTGTCCTTCTTTATTTAATTCTTCCATATATTCGCAATTTTTTATTGCAGTATGTAGCTTCCCTTCACTTGTAACTTTATCAAATATATCTGTATCATTTTTAGTATAATCCCCTAAACCTTTTTTCTGAAATTCCTTGCTAAGTTCTTGTATGACATCATCTTTTGAAACATATCTGCTTACTTTCTTAAAATGTGCTAATAGCCAAAGCTCAAAATTAGGATTAGACCAAGCTACATTATAATTGCAATTATCTATCGCTGAATTAAATTGTTCATCATTATAATCATCTTTGTCAAATACTACCCAGACTTGTCCATATACCTTATTAGCATGATTAACTGTTTTTTGAGTATATTTTACTAAAGATGTTGTATTCATTCCTGTCCCTTTTATATCAATATTTGGAATTAAAACATCTATCTTATTTCCATACTTTTCATTAATCTTTTTCTTTAATCCATTAAAGTAATTAGGTTCTGTCTTTTTTCCTTCACAAACAATTAAGTAATTGGCTGGTGCTTGACTTTTACTTTTTAATCTGTCTTTTCTTGAAATATTATTATTTTTCATAATCTATATTAAATTCTTCCAATACTGGAATAGCACCATATCTTCCAGTTAAATAGTCTTTATTGTAAGTTGCATCATTTCTTACTTTTTTGCCTGCATTTTTATCATCTTCAAGTATATAATCAGATAATGCATATATTTCTGAGATACCATCTTTATCTTTTTCTGCAAACCATATCTCATCTCTTCTTAAGGTATCTTTATTTAGGTTTACTGTATCATGTGTTGAATATATTAACTGTCCGTTTCCTTTATTTGTCTCACCATTATGGAATAAATTAATAATATATCTTATTAATAATGGATGTAGTTTTGCATCTAATTCATCAACAAATAATACCATCCCATTTTTTAATGCATCCATAAAGAAATCAAATAAGTGAAACATTTTTCTAGTACCATTAGATTCTAAATAAAATGGTAATGCTTTTAATTCTCCGTTTTCTCCCCTATGAATAACTTCAATATCTATAATTCCATTGTTGCTTTTAACAGCTTCTATTGAATCTGGCGTAGTTTTTATTGCTTCAATTCCAGAATCAAAAGTTCTTATAAATTTTAATAGTTCTTTTTTATAATTTTCATCACTTAATATTTTTAATGAAACTCTATTATTAATAAATCTTTCAAAATTAGGATTACCTAAATCTAAATATGTGCTATTTACAAACCAATCATATACATTACTAAAATCTTCATTATTTCTATCTATTTTACTATATATATTTAGGAATAATGTTCTTTCGTCTATATTTACTAATTCTGAGATTTTGTTAGGTTTCATTGATACATTATTATTTTCTCTTTCAAAAATAGTATAGAATTTATTAACTCTTTTTTCAAATAACCACTCTGAAATTATTTTATCTTTTAAAACTTCAAAACCATATTTGTATATTTTATTGTTTTTAGCTAATATTTCTACTTCTAAAGCAATTGGATCATTATTTATCATAAAACTATATATATTTTCTTCATCTATTGGAGAATTCTTTTTAGAGTCGTCACTTACTAATATTCTCTTTTTCATATAATCAAAAGCTTGTAACACATTAGTTTTTCCACTAGCATTAGCACCGTAAATTGCAGATACTTTTAAATATTCACCATTTTCTGTTTTAGCTACATTATATTCATGTTCTTTTAATGATGTTGCTTCCATATCTAAACAATTTTCATTTTTAAAAGATTTGAAATTTTTAAAACTAAATCTTATTAACATCTTAAAATCCTCCTTTACTTTATATATTATATGCTAAAATTTAAAAAATATCAATATTTTTGAGATATTTTCTCAAATTTATTGATGTTTTTTATAATGTTATTATAATTATTTGTTTATTCTTATAAGGCTATATTACCTCCAAACAATTTGTTTATTGCTCTCTTTATATTCTCGTCATCAAGTCCAAATCTTTTTAATTGCATAATATAAATTAATCTTTCTAAATAAATAATCCCTACAAATCCATCTGAATCTATATCAATATCCATATTTCCATGTGCAAAATCATTTCTTAATTTTTGTAAATATTTTATTTTTATTTTTTATATAGTTTAAATTGCATAAATACTGTAAAAATATTTCTGATATATTACTTAATTTTTTATTAGTATAAATAATTTTACTTTCTAAGTTATCTCTTACAATATCTTTTACTATTTTTTTAATTACCTTGTTCTTTTGCCTATCATAATTAACAGATAACTGTAGTAAATCAATTTTTATTTCTTCCATTTTATTTGTTTTTGTTTTTTTATGTTCCACACCATTAGGAAATAATTGCTTGAATTCCCATTCAAATGCTGAAGAAACTATAACAAAACTTTGAGGTGTAATTTGATTTCTTTTTAATTCATTCTCTGGTATATGTCTTATAAAAATTTTTTCATCAATAATTGCTTGTAGTATTTTATGATCAATTGTTTTTATATAATCATAATTTATGTGATATTTCTTTATATAATCATCTTCTGCCTCATCTATATTATGTATAAAAAGCGTCATTTGAGCAACTGGATAATATTTGCCCTTTTCATCTTTTTTTAGTAATTCTATACATTTAAAATTAATATTTTGTCTATAATATAAATAAGATATAAATGTATATCCTGTCATTATTATATCATAGATTAAATTATAATCTTCTAGTAAACTATTCCATTCAAATTTTAGTAAAGCATTAGCAATAAAATAGTTATTAATATCTTTAGTTGAAACTTTTCTTTCTATTTCGAAACTATAATTTACTATTGTATTTTTTAACTTTATCTTCTTTTTTAAAGAATTTACTTCTTCAAATGATTTTATTTTAAAATCCATATTTCCCTTTTGGTCGTATTTAACGCTATCTAATACTCTTCTAGAATCATATATATACTCTAGTTCTTTTGCGTATATATTTAGCGCATCTATTTTTTGTTTTTCATACTTAAATTCTATTATTCCAAGTATTCTGAAAGTTGAAACTGAACCTATGCTATCTAAATTGTGATTATGAAATATAATTGCATCATTCCAATTTGGAAATAGCTTTACCTTTAATATTTGTATATTATGCTTTTCTTTATATTTTCCATTTAAATTGTCTACAAACTTTTTCCAATCAAATCCATTTTCATTAACTACTGTTATATATTCATCATCTAATTCAAATCTATACTTTTTATTATTATAGATATAATACCCACTTTTCATGTTTCTCCAATCTATTACAATTGATACATAATATCTTTGCTTTTTACATCTATATCACATAATTTATATAATTCTAAATATGCTACAATCTTTACAAATTTGCTAACATTATATATCCATTGATAATCTAATTCTTTATACCTTTTAGGATTATCCGTTGGTATTGGTAATTTCTCCATATAATATCCTTCATGAGAATAATAATTTCTTAAACTTCTAATTTCTTCTTCTATTTCTTCATCCTTTTGTTTCTTAAAAAAATGTTCTTTTAGTTCTTTATATTCTTTCAATATTTTTATTAGAAAAGTAGGATTTTTTCCTTTACCCTTCATTTTCTGTTTTTGTGATTCTAAATATTCTAAGGCTCTATAATATTCTAAAAAACTAATTTCTAAAGATGTTTTTTCTATATCGTACTCTAAAAATGGAAAAATAGCATTCTTAGAGTTTTCTTCTAATTTATATAAATTACTTAATATGTTTATAAAACTTTGAAAGATTTCGTCTCTTTTACATATTAGATATGTATTATCTTTTTTATTTAAATTAGCTTTTAATATTCTTCTATCTATTAAGAAATAATTGTTTCGTTTATAATCGTAAATATTAGTTTTTTTATGTCTTTTTTTTGATAATATAAATAAATGTATTGTAGAATCTATTAACTTTATTAATTTATATGCTTCTTCTAAATCTATAGATTTTTTAAATGTTAGTATTATCGAACTTTTATCTTTTATGCTCATTTCTCCATGATTATTATAACTATGAAGATATTCAAAATTAGAATTTAAGTATATATATATTTCATTATTATTTGTTAAAATATTTCCAATTTTCTTTTTATTTGTTCTTTTAGCATCTATCTTAACAAATTTTAATAAGTTCTTATTATTAAATTTATATTTTGCACTATATGAACTATTTCCAAAAATATTTCTTATTTCATCATGATAATATTCCATTTTTGATATTTTGGTTTTTTTAGTAAAGTGAGAAATGTTTTCATTTCCATTATATCCCCACACATAAAAATCTGAATATAATATAGTACTAGATATGGCTGCATAATTTGTCCTTTTTAATTTTATATTAAATGCAGTAATTGGTCTTAGACTGCTATCTATTGCATATAATTCTCTAGGACGCTCTTTGTAATCAAAAGAATCATACTTTTCTATATCATTAATTTTAAATTGTATTCCATCTTCATCTGTCTTTATAATTGAAATTATCTGTTCATCTGGAAAACAATTTTTAAATGGTTTATTATCAATATAACCAAATTCATTATCCAACTCATATCACCTTCTATTATCTTTTATTTTCCATGTCATTTTTTCTGACTTATTATCCTCTTCGAAACCGAACTTTTTCCAAAACCAACATCCATCTCCATCTGGTTGTAATATTATATTTTTATCTATATAAATATAATCTATTAAATATTGGGCTAATTTTGTTCCAATTCCTTTGTTTCTTAAGTTTTTCTTTACCATAAAATCAGAAACAAATATTGTTGTTCCATTGTTTTGATATTTTTTGCTTATTAAATTTACTATATATAAATATTTCAAATCTTTTTCAATTATTGAATATGCTAATATCTTATACTTTCTTACTATTCCTTTGTCTGCTAATAAAAATATTTCTTTTTCTCCTATATTAAAATTCTGAATATTTAATGTATCAAATTCTATTATGTTATTATATTTGTTAATAAATTTTCTATAATTATTGCTATCAGATTTATTAAATCTTAAAATTTCCATACTTATATTTTCTTTCATAATTCTTATAACTAAAATTTAAAGCAAAATAATATATACTTTAACATCTTATTTTGCTTTTCTTTTGCTATTCATATCTATATTCTTCACTATCCTCGGCAACCATTAAATCTCTATAATGTTCCTCTTCATCAATAGGATAAACAATACCCTCATTTTGATTTAATCTTTTCTTCAGATAATTTGACAAGTTTTTATCTGTACAATAAATATAACATCCTTTTTGTCCTCTTGTCATTAATGTCCTATATGTATTTTTTATTATTTCATCTGCTATTTTCTCTGCTTTATCAAAATCTTGTTGGAACATTTTATATATTCCTTTTATTGATTGGTCTGTCTTCGCTCTTTCTGTAACATCGGTAACTATTTTGTTATTCTCATATCTTAGGTCATTACCTATAATCACACCTACGTAATCAAATTCTAATCCTTGAGCAGTATGTATACATCCTATCTCACTTACTGAATTTGAATCAATTGCCCATGTTTGACTATTACCTAAATTCCAACTCATCGCAAAATTATATTCTGGAATTGTTATATCAAATACATCTGATTTATTTTTCCCATCCTTTATCCAATCCCAACAATATCCTGCAAGTAATCTAGCTTTATTATTTATTTTATTTTTTTCAAAAATTATATCTCTCACTTCATTAGGAGTATCACAGATCTTAATATCGTAATCCAAATCAAATCCATTACTGTTAGCTGTTTTTCTGATATCCAAAACATCATCTAGCCAAGCAATATATCCATCTGATCCATTACATCTAAATTGTGATTCCAACTCCATTATTTCTGATTCTGCATCTACTTGTCCAATATATTTCTGTATTTCTTCTACACTTCCAATATCTTTTAAAGTAACCTTTTGTGATTCATCTATAAAGAATATTGAAAATTTTGAAGCATGAATAATTTCTTTTATTTGATTTTCTCCTAAATTTTGAAGCATTCCAGACTTTGCATTTAACCTATGAGCTTCATCAACAATTAATACATCAAACTCATTCTCATCAGATTCAACAAATGAACCTGAACCTTTAAATAGATTATTTATTCTTGTTTTTCTAAAATCACCACTTAATTTTGTTGCATATACATTTCTTGGTGCTGCATTCTTTGTTACATATGAGCAAACCATATTTTCATTTGTTAATTTTACTAACAAATTAATTGCTAATACTGACTTGCCTGTACCAGGTCCACCTTTAACTATTAGAACTCTTTTGTTTCCATCTCTATATGATTTTCTAGCCATTTCTAATGCTGTTTCATATACAAGTTTTTGATCATCAATCATAATAAATTCTTCATTGCCTTGTAACATACTTGATAAAGCATCTTGTAATGATTTGGATGGTCTAATTTTTCCATTTTCAATCATATATAGTGTTTCTTTATCATCACCATATTTAATATACTTATTTATAAAATCTCTTAATTTTTCTACATCACCTTTTATAAATGCAGGTGCTTTTTCTAAATAATATTTATAGTTATCTGATAATAATGTTGGAGGTGTTACAGTTAGATAATTATGAAGATATGCACAAGGATGTAAATCTATTTGTCTATCTTGCACTGTTTCATTGTAATCCTCTATAGTTGTTGCATATGACCATGCTTGATATGATGGATGAGTTACTTCTCTCAGTGCATGACCTGTAAATGCTTGTACTATCCCATCTTTTCCATTCACAATATCTGCTTCAGTCCACTGCTTTAATTCAACGATTATAGCCGTGTTTTTTAATTTTCCGTCTTTACCAGTGATTATAAAATCCACCCTTTTTGAGGTATTAGGAATTTTAAATTCAATAGCTATTCCTACATTTCCAGGTATGTTATTGTCTATTAAAACTTTCATCATATATTGCATAGAATTATTCCATGCCTTTCTCTCACTTTCAGATGTATGATATCCAATCTTTTCATAGAATTTTCTATCTATATTTTCTTCAATTCTATCTTGTACAACATCTTCTACAAATAGTTGCTTTGTTGCTTCATATACTATCATAATAATTGCCCCCATTTATTATTTCTATAGCTTATTATATTTTGTACTAACACCTTTTGCCTTCTCCACTGGATATTTCATTTTTGTTTTTTCTAATTTTTTCAATATAATATCTTCTGGATTAACTCCTAGTTTCATAGCCATTTGAATGCAATAAGTAAAAACATCAGCTAATTCTTCGCAAACCTCTTCTTTATTATAATTCTCACTATTCCATTGAAAACACTCTAATAATTCACCTGATTCAATTGCAATTGACTTAGCAAGATTTTCTGGAGAATGAAATTGATCCCAATCTCTTTCTGCATTAAATTGTTCTATTTCTTGCATTAGCTTATCCATTATTCCGCCTCCTCTAAATAAATTTTTTTCTCAAAAGCTCCTCTTTTTTCTTTTTTATTTATTCTTATTTTTTCAAATTCTTTGATTGAAACATCCATAGAATTTAATATTCCATAAATAACTTCAACTATATCTGCTAATTCTTCAACATTATTATCTTCTAAATATTCTTTTACTTCTTCTTGTAACTTTTTATTTAATTCTTGTCTATATTCATTGTCATCTAATATTCTGTATTTGGCTATTCTTCCATCTGTTTCGATAATATCTGTTATCTTATCTCTAACAAGTTTGTTATATATTTTCATTATTTTCCTCCTATCCTACAAGTATAATTTGTTGCTTGTAGTTTTTCTCTATTTATAGCTCCTTTTATAATCTTTAGATCTGCAGACATCGTTTTTATATTAAAATTATAAACTCTATATAAATAATATTTATCTTTATATTGTTCAGAAAATTCAACTTCGTTTTCTGATATATGAAATATATTATTTAATCCTCCTTTAGTTGTTTTTACTTCTATATATTTTACATTTCCATCTTTATCATGTGAAAGCACATCAAATCTTACAGCATTTCCTGCAATTTCTCTTGTTGCAAAAACTTTATCTGCTAGATCTTCTCTTCCTTCCATTATAAGTCTAGTTTTTTCATATTCTACAACGACGTCTTCACCTGTTTTTCCTAACTCTGTATTCTTTTTTATTTCTCCCTCAAAATTGATATTCTTATTGCTATAAAATTCATTTGTATTTTTTCCTTTTCTACTTTCGTATTCATATGAATACTCTGTTTCTTCTTCATTTAATTCCAATGTAAATTTTTTAGTGTCAAGCTTTTCAATATCATATGTATTTATTTTTTTGTCATTTATTAATCTATTTGAATTGTCTTCATTCCAGTCTAAAATCTGCCACTTGAAATAAACTGGTTTTTCTCTTTGGTTATCATGATCTACATATGCTAATAGCCCCATATATGTATAATCTTCTTTATCAGATGTTCTTAAAAATAGGTATATATTATTTTTTAAATAATCATGATTTATAAAGTCAATTATTCTTGATTCATTTAAAGTTTGAGAAGGTTGTGATTGCCATGTTAAAATTCCGTTCTCATCTATATTTTCATCAAATTCATGACCAGATTGTTTCTTTCCATATGTTACTAGAAATATATAATCATGTTTTGTTCCTGGAACTCTTATTATTCCATGTAGTCCCCAAGATCCTGTTTGTGGTGTAAAATTTGTATCTGGCGAAAAAACATCATGTATATCTTTTCTTGAATATTTTTCATATCTAACTAATTCTCTCATTTTTCCTCCTATATCAAATCAAATACAACTTTATCTGCTCCTGCAAATTCAAATTTATCTTTTTCATCTTTTGTTATCCATTTACAACTTTCATGTTCTAACAATTCTACTTTTTTACTCAATAATTTTGCTTTATAAAAAATTAATTTTATATCTTTTTCAGGATAGTGATGTATGCTTTCTCCTATATATTCATTTACTTCTATATCCGCATTAAGTTCTTCTTTTATTTCTCTTATTAATGCACTTTCATAGGATTCATTTTTTTCTACTTTTCCTCCTGGAATTATACATTCTTCCCTATTATTCTTTTTTCTTTGAACAAGGATTTTTTTATCTTTTAAAATTACTCCACCAACTTTATCTATCATATTTTTATTACCTTTCTATCATTTTATACTTTTAAATCAGAACATTCTTTCTTCTTATTTTCTTTTATAATTCAATTTCATCCAAATCATTTGGAACATATACATTGCCATTAAAATATTCTTTTGCTTCTTTAGTAAATAATTCTTTTCTTGTTTCTATATTATTATCGATGCAATGCCATAATAATAAGTTCTTTATATTTAAAGTATTCATTGCAATAGAAACATCTTTTACTGTAGAATGATTCTTTTCATGTGGTTTTACCTTATATTTGTCTTTTTCTAAACACATTGCTTCATGTAGTACCCAATCTGAATTTTCTATTTTTGAATACACATTTTTACTACAAGGAACGTCTCCTAAAAAAGCTAACGTTTTTCCAGAATTTAGGATTATCTTAAATCCATACTGAATACATTCGATAGATTCTGTATCAATTGCTTCTACTTCATAACCTATAATATTAAATTTTTTACCATTATCACAAAAATGATATTTCACAATTTCTTTATATAAATCTTCGTGTGCTTTATGAAATGTTGCACTAATAAACATATCAATTATCTGTTTTATTTCTTCAGCACAATATATATTTAATATACCATCATAATTACTTTTTCTATGTTGTTGCATGATATATCTTAAAAGTGGTATTATTCCCCATAAATGATCTATGTGTTTATGAGATATAAAAATATCATGTATTTTATTTATATTAATATTTTTGACTTTTAAATGATTTAATATTTGATTACCACTTCCAGTATCAATCAATAAGTAATTACCGTTTGTATTTTCAAGTAACGCACTTAAACTATAACAATTTATTGTTAGTCCACTACCAGTTCCTAAAACTATTAACTTTTCCATATTTTTTTCACCTTTTTCTTAATCTTTTAAAATATCAACAATATCAATAGGTGCAACTAAATTATTATTTTGGTTAATTACTGCTGTTCTAACATAATTTCCTCTTAACATACTTTCCATTTTATTAACTATTTCATCATAATCAAACCATTTAACATCTAAAATTTCTTCTTTATCAAACTCAATATTTTCATTAATAAGTTTAGCATTAAAAACAATCATTACAAATAAATCGTCTTCTAAAATTCTATTAGCAACATAGCAAACTCCGTCTAGTTTAACATCACAACCTGTTTCTTCTTTTATTTCTCTAATTGCTCCTTGCTCTAAACTCTCGTTAAAATCTAAATGTCCTGCTGGAAAATTCCATTTTTCATAACATTTTTTCTTCGCTTCTTGTACTAACAAATATTTTCCTTCTTTTTCTATAATTCCACCTACTATTACTTTCATAATTTTGCTTTCCTCCAATTATATTTCTTTTAAATATCTAAATAATACTCAAGTATTCTTCTATCTCTTAAAACAACAAATTTTGTTGCATAAACATCTTCATATTGTGAGTCTTTTAAATCATTTATGCAATTTTGTATTAATTCTAATGCCTCAATAGGCTCAACCCATAATAATTTTGCTCCTTCATCTTTTTCTTTTTGCGTCAAATTTAATTTTTGAGTATCTTCAATAACCTTTGATACAAAAATATATGAGATTTGTTTAAAATTGTTTTTATATTTGTATTCTTCAGTAACACCTAAATATTTTATTATCTCAACTTTGCATCCCGTTTCTTCTGCAACTTCACGATAAAAAGCATCTTCTGGATTTTCATTTTCTTCAATGCCACCTCCTGGCAATTTATATTCGTGTTTATTTGCTTTATTAAAAATTGCAATTTTTCCATCTTCTCGAATTACTATTCCTCTTGCACCTTTTCTTAATTGTGGCTTTTCCATATCACAAAATTTAAGTCCAAAGTCATTATCTGTTATTTTTGTAATTAATTTTTCCATTTAACTCCTCCTTAAGATTATTATTTTTTAAATAATAATTTTAAACATTACAAACTTCTAATATATTGGAACAATTTTTCAAATTCTTCTTTATGTATTAAAAGTCCCTCTGCTTTTTCTTCCACCATTTTTTCTAGATCCTTATATAAAACATACTTAACCTCTGATACTTCATCATCTTCAAAAGTGTATTCTTCTATTTTTTTATTACATCTTAATAAATACACATAAGCAAATTCCATATTTTTAGGATTTTTTGTGCTTTTAATCGTTGCAATATATTGTAAATCTTTTTCTTCTGCTTCAACTCCTAATTCTTCTTTTAGTTCCCTTATTGCTCCATCAATTACAATTTCTCCTGCTTTTATATGTCCTGCTCCAGATATGTCCCAGCAATTAGGATGTGATTTCTTATTTGCACTTCTTTTTTGTAATAATAATTCATTTTTGTCATTTATAATCCAAACATGTGCTGTTCTATGAAAATCACCTTCTTCATGTGCTTTCCCCTTTTCTTTTATTTGTCCTGTTGGATTATTATTTTCATCAAATATGTCTATATATTCCATAAGCTCTCCTCTTTCCTTATTGCTATTACTATATCACAAATTCCTTAATTATTCCATAGTTTACCATTAATTCTATTACTTTTCATCGTGGTAGGGGTATTTTACTGGGGTAAAGTACAAAAATAAGACTACTTATTTTCTTGTAGTCTTACTCCTATCTATATTCTATAATTTAATTTTTATTTACTTGTTTTGGGTTATGAGGGTACTCTTGCTTATTTTGCAGTTTATTTTTAAATGTTTTAAAACGTTACAACTGTAAGCATTAAGTTGTTTTGTTTTAGTATAAATTATTTTGTAATATTAGCCCCTATTTACTATTTTTGAAATTTTCGCCGTTTTTCCGCCGTTAAAAATCATGGATACATGATGTATACATTCTGGATACAGAAAAAGCAGGGGCTACCTGCTATTCATTTTTAAGTTTTAAAGTTAATCTAATCTCTTCAGCTTGTAACGTTTT
>ULWQ01017666.1_pt1 | contig 41807 bp, 65 predicted proteins | sample 1960491 | NCBI WGS metagenome assembly ULWQ01 (sample SAMEA4835816, study PRJEB28245) | human gut metagenome | biome: gut microbiome; material: fecal sample | place: Denmark | collected 2008
CCGCCGCCGCCCGCGTACAGCGTGCCGGTGGATTCGCCGAACTCGCGGGTCGTGGTTCCCTGCCCCCTGCCGGGGGAACCACAATGGTCAATGCCGATGTTGGCGGCGTCCTGCGGGTCGCCATTGCCACCGTCCGAGCCGCCGTTGTTAACGGCTCCGTTGCCATAAGCGCCGCCGCCGCTGCCGCCGCCCAGCTTCGTACCGCCGGACGCGGTCACTCCAAGGGCGCTGGTGCTTCCTCCCGATGCAAAGGCGCTTTGTCCGCCCGCGCCGATCACGATGTTGTAGGAAGTATTCGCCGTCACCTGAATGCTCTTCTGGGTCTTGGTGTACCCACCACTGCCCGCTTTACCGTAGCCGTTGCCTGCGTCCCAGTAGCCGCTACCGCCTGCACCGCCGCCGCCTACGCAGAACACGTCCAGCTTGCCGTCCCACTTGCCAAGGTTGGTAAATTTCAACGTGCCGCTGCTTTTGAACTTGATGCGCCAGTTTCCGCTTCCGTCGTCGATCTTCTCATGGCTGCCGGTGTAGGTGTAGGTCATGTTGGGGTTCTTCACCGTCAGCGTTGCCACCCGGCTGGTCACCTCCCCAGCCTTGTTTTTGACCACGCAATAGATGGTCGCGGTGGTGGCCGTGGTCAGGCCCGTCAGGTTCAGCACTGCCGCCGTCGCGTTGGTGATGAGGTTCCCGTTTTTGTACCACTTGTAGGTGTATTCCGCCGGTACGCCGTCCGTGGCGATCTGCACCTGAAAGGTCGCCGTTTCTCCCGCCCATACGGTCAGATCAGCCGGGTAGCTGGCGTTCAGCACCGGCAGCTTCTTTGCCTCACCGGCCCGGCGCACGATATAACAGTCGCCCATCATCTCACCACCTTAATTTTGATCGGGATGTCGATCTCCGGCTTAGAGCCGAAGACCACTGTGACCTTGTTTGCCCCCGCCGTGGCCTTGAACAGGCTCACCCACGCATCGGACAGCGCCTGCATATCCGCAAGGTCGGTGACGGCGGCCATGTTGATGTCCACAAACGGCGTATCGCTGCCCAAAAGGCCGGTGGCGGTCACGTCCTGCGTATAGGGGGAACTGCTCGACCAGCCGGAGGCCGACAACGTGCCGGTAAATTCCAGCAGGTTCACCTTTTCGACGGTGTCATACACCGTCTGGATGTTCGCTTCCAGTTCCTCGATCAGGGCGGCGGTCTGGGTCTGGGCGCTGGTCAGGGTGGCGCTGACCTGCGTCTGTGCATTGTTCAAGGCGCTGTCGATGTCCCCCAATGCGCTGTTTAGGGCGCTGCTGAACTGGTTCTGCATCACGCTGGTGTCGATGCCCGTCACGCCGTCCCGCATCAGGCCGCAGACGCTCTCATTCAGCCGCTCGTCGGTGATATTGCCCGCGTTGATGGCCGACGCGCCCGCTGCAACGGCGATCTGCGCCAGACTGATCTCATAGGCCACACTGTCCCGCTGCAGGGCAGGAGCAGACGGAGAGGCCGCCGCCGTGCCCTTTTTGATGTAGGCGTAGCATTTGTTGTTCAGCACTTCCAGCCGGATGCACACCCGGTCGATGCGCTTGTACTGCGCGTCCGCCAGCGTCACCGTCAGGGCCTTGCCCGCCGTGTTGGCGTACACGCACCCGGCGTAGTCGTTATAGTGGAGCCACGCAACGCCCGCCCCCAGCGTGACGTTCATGGTTCCGCCCGCCGTCACGGCCAGATGGCCGTTGGTGTACACGCCGCTGGTGCGGGTCGCAAACCACAACTGCGCGTCCTCCGCTGTATAGGCGGTATTTTCCAAAGGAAAACTTTTTTCAGCCATTTTTCACGATCTCCCCTTTCACATAATTCAGGGGCTTGTCGCCGATGATGATCTTCACCGTCTCCACCCCCTGCCGATTCTCGTATTGGTACTCTGTGACTCTTGCGTCAAAGCGCAGGCCGTAGCGCTGGCTTTTACACGTCACCTTGTCCCCAAGGTCGCAGCGGTGGCCGAACTCGTTGGCGCTTAACTCGCACTCAAAACACAGGGCGTTTTTATGCTCCTGCAGGGCCTTGATGCCGATCTGCTTCTGCCGCTTCTGCCAATCGGGGTTGGTCTCGTCCTCGCCCTGATCCTCGCCGGTCACCAGCAGCTCCCGCCGCTGGGCCGCTCCCGCTTCGATGGCCTCCGGGGACACATACTCGTAATACACGGTTCGCGGGTCGTTGTTGGCCGCGCCGGTCACCAGCGCCACGTTCTTGTATACGTCGTCGTCCTCCGATACGGTCAGCGCCCGAAGGTTGCCGTATTCCTGTGAAAACACCACGCCGCCCACGCCGTCCTTGTACGTGCGGTCGGCCCCTTCGTAGACCTCGATCACGTTGGTCTTGTTGGTGCGGTCGAAATTCGCCCGGATGCCGTATTCCGTCTGGCCCAGCACTTCCTCCGCCGCTTCCAGCAGGTCTTCGCCCTCGATCTCGCATTCATACTCCGCCGTCAGCCCCTTCACGGCGGCGGTGGTGACGTTGAGCCAGCGCAGCTCCGCATTGATCATGCCATACACGGCGCTTTCCACGTTGGTTACGCTGTACGCGTGGGCGATCGTCCGCCATGTCAGCAGGTGCAAGGCCGTGTACCCGCCCGCCGTGATGGTGTTCGCCTCTGTGTCCCGCTTTACGCTGATGATCAGCATAGCCGCCGGACGGTCGGCCCGGTACAGATACCAGCCGCGCCGAAGCAGCCCGGCGTATTTGTCCGTGTCGTATACCTCAAGGGTAAACCCGCCCTTGTCCGTGTACTGCTCCGTCCATGTCAGGTCGATCCAGTTTTCAATTTGGCCGCGATAGACAAAATCCGAATCAAACACATGCAGGATCATCCGCTACACCCCCGCATACGCCGGGCGGAAGCTGATGGAGGCCCGCAGCGTGTCGCCGCCCTGATCCGCGTCGGTCTTGATATGGTTCTGGCCGGGCTGCAGCTTAAAGGGCACAGACGCGATATCCAGATACTGGAACCCGTCGCTCTCGGTGCCGTCCGTCGCCGTCAGGGTCACGGACAGTTCCTCCCCTTCGTTGCTGATGGTCACCTGCTCCCCGGCGGCCATCGTCCGCATCACCCGCACCATTTCGCCGGTCACGATGTTCTTCACATACGGGTTTTTCGCTTCCAGCAGCGCGAGGAAATTCACCGTCCAATACGTCGGCGCTTCGCCCTCGTTGTTCACGGTCACATAGCCTACCTGCGCCAATTTGGACATGTAGAAGGGGTTTGGGTCGGAAATATTCCACGGAAACTGGAACTGCGGCTCATAGCCCACCAGCACCTTGTTTGTCCGCTCTTTGTCCCGCCAGTAGGGGAAGGGGGCGTACAGGCTGAAACTGAACTTCGCCCCGTAGGGCTGGCGGTCGATATCCGGCGAGGACTTGACGTATACTTCCATTTCGTATTCGTCATTATAGATCAGTCGGCCTTTTGCCAAAGGGGCAATGACGTGGTTCAGCTGCTCCCGCAGCCCGTCCGACTTCCCGTTGATCGAGCCTTTGAGGGTGATGGTTTTCGGGCTGACGTTCTGGTGCTGCAGCACCTCGCCGATCTCCCGGTTGGATTTCGTTGTCTGGAACTCCACGTTCTGCGCCCCGTAGGACGTGACCTTTTCGATATACGCGCCCGGAGAACCGGCGTTAAAGGTCACGCTGCCGATGTCGTTTTCGTAGACAAGTTTCGGGATCATCCGCGCCACCTCCAATCATCCACGGCATTCCGCACGGCCTGTGCCACCTCGTAGGGGCTGCCCGTGTTCCCGTTTACATTGATCGTCAGGTTGATTGGCTGTTCCGTCTTAACCGGTGCCGCCATGGCTCCGATCCCGGCCAGCGACGGCATTCTTTCCCCACGCCATACAGCCGCCTGCGAGGCCGTCAGGACGGCTTCGTTCTCATGCAACCGGGCCTTGAAACCATCATATGGGACACGCCGCAGGCCGCTGGCTTCATGCTGGCCGTCGGTTCCGTCGTCAACTCCCAGCATTACCCTTGCATTCAGATACAAGCTGTCCAAATAGGATTGCAGCGCATTTTTCGATTCCGGGTCGGCCTCTACCAACGCTTTGCCGTTCAGATCGAACCCATCAATGTCCGATTGCATATTGCTTTCAGAATCATCGGTTGGTTCTATTTCCACTTTTGCCGGGTCGAACGTCAGCGTTTCTAGCAAAGAGCGTCCGCTTTCTTTCTGTTTCGTTGCCGAGTCGTTCAAAGCGCCGAGAGGATCGCTGTTGATTTTATCGACATCAACGCCAAGCTCCCGCATTTTTTCTTCGCCGTTTTTCCACGATTCCATGGCAGCGACCAATGCGACGATTGCCGTAATGTACGGATGAGCGGCAGCAGTACAAGCGATGAAAGAGAGCGCGACCGTTTTCAAAATGGCCTGCACGGTATCACCATTTTCAACTGTCCATTCCAAAAAGCCAAGAAAAGCATCAAGGCCATCAACTGCAACGTCACCGATGGAAGAAACAAATTGCCCGATCTGCTCCTTGTTTTCTCCAATCCAGCCGGAAAAGCTTTCAATGACGGGGGCAAACTTTTCCTGCACTTCCGCCATCTTCGTGGTGATCGTGTTGCTTACATCGTCCCAGTCAGGAAGTTCAATGTTGAATTTTGCCTTGAATTTTTCCTGAATGATGGGGTATACGGTATTGGCCCATTCGTCGGAAATGGTTGAACCGATGCCACGAATCAGGCTTCCGACATTTTTCAAAAAGCCGGGGAATAGCTTGCCGACATTTTTCACGACGTTTTTCGCGGAAGCGGTCAAATTGCCGAACAGCTTATCAATATCCGCGTTCCCGTCTGCAAGCCCCATCACCAGATTTTCCCACGCGGCTTTCGTGGCGTTCCAGCTACCGGAGATCGTCTCGGCTGCTTCCGCCTGCGTGGTGCCCGTAATGCCCATTTCCTCCTGAATAACATGGATGGCTTCGATAACGTCGTCAAGGTTCTTGATATTGTACTTTTGGCCGGATAGCTTCTGCGCGTCCTTGAGCAGCCGTTTCATTTCCGATTGGGTGCCTCCATAGCCCAATTTTAAGTTATCCAGCATGGTATAATTCTGCTTTGCAAAGCCCTGATAGGCGTTCTGGATACTGGACATATCAGTTCCCATCTTGTTTGCATTGTCCGACATATCCAAAATAGCGGTGTCGGTCAGTTTCGCCGCCGCTTCTGTATCTCCGCCAAGGCTGGAAACCAGCGAAGCCGCAAAGCTGGTCGCCATATTCATGTACTGGTTTGCAGAAACGCCCGCCGTCTGGTACGCCTTTTTGGCATTGGCAAAGACAGTCCCTTGGGCGTTCATAAGCTGGTTATATTTGCCCTCAACTTCTTCTACACTTTTTCCAACGTCCGCAGCGTACTGTTCCAGATTTTTACCGCCAGTCCCGAACAGCGTTTCCACGCCGCCGACAAGCTGCTCATATTCCGCATAGCCGCTGATAGATGCCTTTGCCAAAACACCTAAAGCGGCTGCTCCGGCTGTGGCTCCTTTTACGACAGTTTTTCCAACGGAAACGGCTTTTTTCTCGATGTTCTTAAAGGTTTTTGCCAGCCCGCTTGCGTTAAAGGAAACCTTGTCGATTTTTTTATTTGCCTCTTCGGCGTTGATTGCTATACGCCCGTATAGTGTGAAAAGGTCTGCCATTCCGTATCACCTTCTTTTTAGTGCTGCGTTTTATGTCGTTTTTTCCATTGTTTTCTATTTATCACCGCCTTATAATCTTCCAAAAGGAGGCTTCCACATGAAAAAAAGGGTTCTTTTTGTTTTGATTCTTCTTTGCGTTACCTTGTCAATGCCCGCGTTTTCGTCGGCGAATGAATCGGAAGACTTGCAGCTTGCCGTTGGCCTGATCGAACGAACCATCAAAAAAGAGGGATACTCTTTCTATTGTGTTTCATACGATGAAGCGGGAATCTGGGTAAGCGTTGCGGAAGACGGAAAAGCCGAAATGATTGCCTCTGCGAAAGAAAACGGTTATAGTGAGGAATCGTGGGAAAAATCCAGAGAATCCGTACTTTCCGTTTGTGAATCGCTTTACGGATTTGTTCGCAATACGATGGACATAAAAGACAAGATTCTTGGCTTTTACTTTCTGGATGATACAGACCATTCCAACGTAATTATCGCCGCTATGGGTTTCGGCGGTGAATCAAGAATCATATATGATGTGCTGAAAGACGAAGCTACAGCAGAACCATAAAAGGGAACGGCCCGCGCCGCTCCCTTTTCCTTACCGCACATTCCCGCGCCCGGCGTTCCTGTACCTTACATTCAGCCCCGCGTCAATGGCCGGGGTCAGTTCGCCTACCAGAACCCCGGTGTCCAGCAGTACGTCTTTTGGCACGATCCGCCGGAGGAAGTCCATCATCAGCCGGTTTTGCTCAATGATGATCCGCCCCGCGGCCTCGTTTTCCGCCCGTACCGCCTGCCGGACGTAGCCTTGCAGCACGTCAATGGGCGCTATGGCTTCCGCGCCCGCCTCGCCGACACCCTGCAAGCCTGCCCGGCTGTTCAGGATGGTGGGCCGGTCGAATACCGCGCCTGCCGCGTTCCATTTCACGTTAAAGTTCGGCAGCTTGCCCTTTCCCGCTATGCCGAAGGGGGCCTTGCCCCCGCTGACGGAGATTTTCGGGATTTTCAGATTGCTGAACAGCTTCCCAACCTTTAGCGGGAACAGCCCCTTGATCTTGTCCACGGCCTTTTTCACCGATTCCCGCGCCGCGTCGATCTTGTCCGCCGCCGCCTTTCGGATGCCCTCGAAGGTGTCACGCACCGTCTTTACCGCGCCTTTCAGGCCGTTAAAAGCCTTTTTGATGCCGGAAATGGCCTTAGAGCAGGCGGATTTCAGCTTTTCCCAAAGGCTGATCCAGAACGCCCGGAAATCCTTGTTGTTGTTCCAAAGGTACACAAAGGCCGCTACAAGGCCCGCTATGAGGGTCACCACAAGGCCGATGGGATTTGCCCGGAGCGCCGCATTGAACAAAAGAATGGCCGCTCTGGTGGCTTTCACGGCCTTGGTGGCGGCTTTCATAATCGCGCCCCATTTCAGCACCAGCAGGAAGGAACCCACAGTCACGGTGGCGGCAATGAGGGCCGCTTTCCATGCGTCCACGGTATTCTTGTTGTCCTTCATCCACTTTCGCGCGTCCTTCACCTTTTGGATCAGGCTTTCCAGCTTCGGCACCGCCGCTTCTACCATTTTGGAAATGGCGTTTTTGACGGCGGTCAGGATGGGTTCGCCCACCCGGCCCAGCTCCGCCATAGCGCCGTTCAACCGCTCCTGCGCCCGGTTGGCCGCCATCACGTCCGCGTTGGTTTCCTTGTACTGGTCAGACGCGGCCTTGTAGGTGCCGTTCAGGGTCTCCATGATGAGCTTTTGCCGCTCCTGCTCGTTGGAGCATTTCGCCAGCTTGTCGTTGAATTCGTCCTCGGAGATACCCGCCCAGTTCAGCGCATCCGCCAGCGGGCCGGTCACTTCGCCCACCTTGGCGGTCTCGTTGGCCGCTTCGGTCAGGCCCTCAATGGGGAGGCTGTCGCCGAAGGTTGTAAAAACGCCGGTGCAGATGTCCGTCCATGTCTGCAAATCCTTTTCGTTGTCCGTCATGACGGCCAGATGGTTTGCCGCTTCCACGGATACGTCCGTTTCGCCCAAAACCGCCTGCAAGTCCTGATAGGTTTTCTTGGCAGCGTCGCTGGAATGGCCGTTGGTCACAAAGGCCGTGTCCAGCTTGCCCATTTCGGTGCGGTATTCCCGGCTCTCCTCAATGGCCGCTATCCACGCCGTGCCCAGCGTCACCCCGGCCCCTACGACGGCCTTTCCCACCGTCAGGGCAGCCTTTCCAATCTTCTGAAAAGACAGCTCCGACTTTTTCCCTGTGTTTTCCGCCTTGCCTGCTGTTTCGTCCAGCGCCTTATTGGCCTGATCGTTTTCAACCGCAATCGTCCCCAGCAGCCGGAACAGTTCCATTCGCCCTCACCTCACCAACAGCCGGAAGGAAAGCGTTCAGGATGCTTTCCGATTCCGCTACAATGCTTTGTACTTCTTCCTGCGTTGGTGCTGCGTGTTTTTCCGGGTCGATGCTGTCCACAAAATCGGGGTAGGACTTGTCAAACACACGATGCAGCCAGACTTCCCAGATCACTTTTTCCCGCTGCTCGTCGTTGTACCGCTTGACCAGCCCTTCCACAAACTCGCACAGCTTCCCGGCCCGGATCATTCCGTCCATCAGGGGATAGGGGTTGGCATACCGCCGAAAAACGAGGTCGAAAAAATCCTGCTCGTTTAGCTGCGCAATTTGAATACCTGCGTAAAAAAATCGGCGAACTCTTCTTTCTGGATGGTTTCCATCACCATCCCGGCAAAGGTGCCCATGGGAAGATCGGCGATCTCCTTTTCCTTCATGCCGGACAAGCTGGCAAGAAACTGATAGAGTTCCGTCCGGCACTCCGGCAGGCGTTCCACCACCAGCGCGGCCACGTCCACCATGATCTGCATTCCCACGGCGGCGGCCAAGTCGCTTTCCTGCTCCTTGCCAGCGTCCGCAATGGCCTTGCGCACGGTTTCGCCGTCAAAGCACTTTTTCAGCTCGCTTAAACCGATCTTGTTGATAATGCGCAGCACCATAAACAGGTCGTCCGCTTTCAGCGCCCGCAAAGTATAGGTCTTTTCTTCCATCGTTTTTCTCCTTTTCATAAGATGGGAGCAGGGAAAAACCCTGCCCCCTTTTTTACGTTACGCCGCCGGGGTGGGGTAGTAGATATGCCACGGCAGGGTGTCCGCTTCGGCGGTCAAAGGCGCGTAGCACTCAAAGGTCAGCGTAGGCGTGGCGGCCTCCTTGTTCTGGGTTTCCACTTCCCAGCCGGAGGTGCACAGCGCATAGTCAAACACAACAATGATGGGCGTACCGTCCAGCCGCTTGCCCACAAAGCCAAGGTTCTGCACATAGTCGCCCGTCTTGATCATCCAACGGGATTTCAGTTCCGTGTAGCCGGTGGCGGTCGTGGACGCTGCCTCATCCGCAATAACGGTCTTTTTGATCAGGTCGGGGGTCTGCTCCACGGGCTTGATCTCCATGGTGGCGGTCTCGCCCACCTTCACGGCCAAGCCCTTGATCTTGACCAGTGCGCCGTCCACGGGCACGTCGTACAATTCTTTGGTAATGCTTACCTTGCTGCCGCCGTTGGTGGCGCACAGCAGGGATTCCGCAAAGTTCCACGCATTGGTCTTAAACTCAAGGCCCGCGTGTACCGTGCCAGCGCCGAAAAGGACGTTGCCCGGAGTGCCCTCCGTAATGCCGGAGGACTTGAACTCATCACCCAATGCCATATCATTTCACCTTCCATTCTTGGATTTTCAGATTGATCTTGATGCTTTTCAGCTCGTCGTCTCCCGTAGGAACGACAATGGCCGAATCATAAAAAACCGCGATGCCTGCGCCACTTGGCAGGATCACGGTTTTCGGGACGGCCTGTTCAATTTTTGCTTTGCTTTCTTCCAGCAGGAACCACGCGCCCCGGGTGAAACCCCGAAGAACGAAGGTGCTTTCCAGAAAGCCGTTTTCTTCCAGCGTTAGGGACGGGCTTTCCATGTACTCCCCGACGAAGTAGCAGTCGGGAGGAATGCCGGTCTGGCCCACTTCCCAGCGCATGAATTGATAGTTGATTCCCGCACTTTCCAGCAGTTCGCCCACGTATTGCAGCGCGTCAATGGTCATACTCACAACCCCTTCAATCGGTTCTCAAGGTCGGCTTCGGCCTTGGGTTTCACGGAGGTAAAAGCCTTTTCCAGCGTGGCGGCGGGTTTCCGGCCATTGGTGGCGTGGACGTTGGGCTTCCTCGCTGCAATGGCCTTGGCCTGCGCTTCCGTCAGCTGCTTGCCGCCGTTGCCCTTGTATCCGTCCTTGTACACCCACCAGCCCTTGCGCCCGTCGCCGTGGACGGCGTATTCGCCGGTTCCGTACTCTTCCCAATACCCTGCTTCCAGCGGAGTGCCGATCTTGGCTTCCCCGGCTCCGTCGTCCACGTCCGCCTTGTACGACTTGCGAAGCTCAATGCCCGCGTCGCCGTCCAGTTGGGTGTTGTCCTTGGCCTGCGCGGCGATCTCGTTTGCCCACGTGTTCAGCCATGCCTTGGTGGTATCGTTCAGCGCCGCTTTGACTTGGATGCTGAAATCCTTAAATTCCACGGACACGGTCAATCACCGCCCGTGTACTTCAAATAGATTTCAAGCTGCTGGTGCATCTCCATGGGGTCGTCGATCAGCATCACGTCATAATGCTTTCCGCCGATCACCATGCGGCTGTTTTCCGCCCGGATGCCCTCCGCAAGGGGCTTATAGTCGGACACAAAAACATGGGTGCTTTCCTGCACTTTGGCCGAATAGGCCGTATAGCCGGAACTGCCGCCGGACAGGTCGAGCCAGCCCCGAAGGGTCTGCGCGTCCGTCCATGCGTTCACGCCCTCGCCGATGGCGTTTTTCGTCGCCGTGCAGGTCTGGATGATGCCGGTCAGGTTTCCGCCGATGCCTTTCATACGCCTACCCCCTGCCCGAATCTGGCCCGCATATACGGCGCGAGGAAGCCCAGCAGGGAGCGTGGATAGCCCATGATGGAGTTGTCGCCGTCCATGTTGTAGTACGTGACGGAGTGCCGGGAAATGGTCTCGGACTGTACGCCCGCCTTGTCGCCGCTTTCCAGCTGCCACTTGAGCATGGAGGCCGCGCCCTGCTTCACGTCGGCAGGGTAGACCACCTTGGTCACGGTGATGCCGCTTTCGTCGTACAGGTCTTCTTTCACCGTTACGGTTCCGCCGGAGGACGTGCGCACGTTGACCAGCCCGGCGTTCAGGGCTGAATCGGTGATCTGTAGGGTGTCGTTGGCCTTGAAAAGACCGCTGGTCTCCACCAGCAGCGTTTTGCCGGTGGAGACAGCGTCCGCAGCCGCCCGGAACGCCCTCGCTTGGAAGTTGTTGTTGGTGTAGGCCCGGATGAGCAGTTCAAGCGCCAGAAGACGAGCTTCCAGCGCCTGATCCGTCGCGTCCGTGTCCGCCACCTGCCGAAACTCGGCCACGGTCATGATCATAAGGGTTTCCCCCTTACTTCTTGAACTTCGCCAGAACGATCTTCGCGTCGTTGGTCTTGGCGACACCGTAGTACTTGGCGGCGGTCACGTCGGTCTGCTGCTTCTTGGGTAACCATTCGCTGTCCACCTGAATGTCCTTTTTCAGGAAGATGGTCACAGCGGGCAGCTCGTCCTCGGTGTACTCGGTTTCCGCGCTGTCGGGTTCCAGCTTGATGATGGGGCAGAGGTAGTAGTCGGCGGAGGCCGCGTTCACCTTGTCGCCCACGGCCAGCTTGTCCTTGCAGTTCGGCTGCACGGTGGAAAGCCGCTTGGCGGTGGCGCTTTCGGCGGTGCTTTCGGACACAATGGTGATCGTGCCATCGGCGTTCTTTTCATACTTCACCAGCATGACCTTCTTGGACTTCTTGACCCAAGCGCCCGCGATCTTGCCGATAGCGCCGTTCAGGGCCACACCGGCGGTGAACTTGTCGGCGGACAGGAAAGCGGAATCCTTCAAAAGGGTGGCTTCCTGCGCGGGATTGATGAACATGACCTTTTCGATACCGTCTTCCTCGTCCTCGAACTTGGCGATAGCATCCACCACGCCGCCGTAGGCGATAGCGGCCAGCGTAGAGGCGGCATAGACGTTGGAACCAGTGTACACCGCGTCCAGAACGTCGTTGTCCACCTTACCGGCAACGGCCTTGGCCAGCTGCTTTTCGGCCTGACCGATGGGGTTGCCCAGACCGCTGTTCACAGCCTCCTGCGTGATGCCCACGGCCTTCATGGCCTTTTTGATGGTAAAGGTGGTGGTGGAGGCGGTCATGGTAGACAGGCCCACTTCCGCGCCCTCGGCCACGTCTTCCGCGTCGCCGATGTAGTTCCAGCTGGGTACGGTCTTGGTATCGCCCGGCACGCCCACCAGAGTACGGTCAACGCGGGCATAGGGGGTCAGTTTCAGCAAAGCGTCGATCTTCGCTTCGATCATCGGCCCCATGACTTCGGGATTGATCATATTCGCCATTTTCGTAACAGCCATTCTTGTTTACCTTCCTTTCGATTCGGTGCTTTGCACCCTTCTTTTGGTTTCAGTTACTCGCCCATGGCGGCGCGGAAACCTTCCGGGTTTTCCTCAAAGAGCTTCGCCCGCTCCGCGTAGGGCTTTTTCAGGATGTCGCTTTTCGTAAGCGCCGCTTCCTCGTCGTTACCCGGAAGCCGGTTTTCAACGACGGTCTTCTTGCCGGAGGCTTCAAACTGGTTCGGGAACTGGGTCTTGAGGGCGGCCAGCTTGTCGTCCCAATCCTTGATCTTCCCGTTTTCGTCAAGGGTGAGCGCTTCGCCCTTGTTTTTCAGTTTGAAGGTCAGGTAGTCCACGTCCACGGCCTTGTTGACCAGCAGCTCCACCTTGATCGCCGCGTCCAGCTTGGTCTGTTCCAGCTCCGCTTGAAGCTGCTGCACCTTGGTTTCGTAGTCCGTCACCTTCTGCTGCAAGCCGTCGTTGCCCTTGTTGGACTTTTTCAGTTCCTCGATCAGGGCGTTTGCCTCGGTGAGCTGCTGGTTCACGCCGTCGTGCTGGGTTTTCAGCTTGCCGTAGCGGATATCAAGGTTTTCCTCGGAGGCCGTATAAATCTTGTTTTCCTTCATGGCCGCCGCAATGGCGGAAATAGCCTCGTCGTTTACGCCGTTGGCTTTCAGGATTTCGTTCAGGGTCATAAATTCCATTCCTTTCTACGCTTTTACCGTGGTTGCATCACGATTGGGAATCAGCTTTTTCCATCCCTGCGGATGATTTATGCAAAAAAGCGGTTTCCCGCCTTATGCCAATAGTTTTGTCCATGTATTCTTCCCGCAGATGCCGTCTGCGGAAAGGCGCTTCTGCTTCTGGTAGGCTCGCAGGGCCTTTTCGGTATTGCTGCCAAAAATCCCGTCCGCCTTGCCAGCGTCAAAGCCGTTTTCATTCAGCAGCCATTGGAGAACTTTCACCTGTGTTCCCCTGCTGCCGTTTCGTAAGGTCTTCATGTTCGTCACCGCCGTTCCCGCTGTGCCGTTTAGGGCTTCGGAGGGGCTTTCTTGCGGCTTTTCTGTCTCGGCAGTGGAGTTGTTAGCCCCATCGGAAAGAACGCCGGGAAGGGCCGCCCAGTGCGTCCAAGAGCGCTGCTTGATCTGCGTCTTTACCACGCCATAGGCAGCGGAACGGGCCTCCACCGCATAGCCGTTTCCGACGCATACGCCCGTATGGGTCATAACGCCCTGTGCGTTGGCATGGTACAGGATCACGCCCGGCTCGTCCGGCAGGGTGTCAATGGTGCCCTTCTTCGCCCACGCGGTTTTTCGCCATTGGCTGTTTGCTCCGCTGACAAGGGCCTGCCCGCCCGCCTTGCAGGCGTAACGGGTGAGCTGGGCGCAGTCATACGCCTGCTTGCCGTAATAACGGCAGCCGTTACAGATGGTCTTCTGCCCGTTCAGCACTTGGCAGTAACGATAGATATTATCCTTCTGGGATGGGTAGGCTTCGGCCCGCTCCCGGCGGAAAGCGGGGGAGCACAGCTTTTCGCCGTACCCGCCCCAGATGTACGCACAGCCCAGCTTGCTTTCTGCATACTCGGCGATCTTCCGTCCTTTAGCTGTCGACATTGGGGTCGTCCCCCTCATCGTCGGAAGGTTTCAGTTCAGCAAGGTGTTTCCCGGTATTGTGAATGTAGACGGCCAGCGCGGCGGAACAGATGCCCGCCATGACGTTTTCAGGGGTCACGGCCCAGCCGTTAAGCCACAGCACCCCCACCAGCGCCACAGGCAGCAGCACGAGAGGAATGTACTTGTTGTTGAAGCCCTCCCACACGTTTTTCAGCAGCCAGCCCACCAGAAAGCAGACAGCGGCAACGGGGATCACCGCGTATTTGCTGATGATTTCCATGATGTTGATTTCCATGTTCGGTTCTCCTTTCTTCCCATAAAAAAAGCAACCGTTCGGAATTTCCGATTAGTTGCTTTATTTCTTGCGATATGTTGCTTTATTTTTTGCGACTAATTGCAACCAGTTGCAATATTTTTAATTACTGCTGCAATGGAATCATCCCCTTTCACATGATTAAAGATTATCAATCATAGTTTTGGAGTAAAATTCCCGTCTTACTTCAATCGTAGGAATTTCGTTTATTTTCACCTTGATAATGATCTGCAAATCTGCCGGGCATTCGTAATCGCCATAGATGGTTTCGGCCTTATCCATAATGGATTGGCCGCAATCCCTGATTTGCTGAATCCGATTTTCCCTATCGAATTTCATGTTTTCCCCTTTCCAATGCATGAAAAAAGCACCGTGCGGGCGCAGGGTGCTTTATAGTACCTTCTGGATTTCTTCAATTCTCAATTCTTCGGTGTAGGTATCGCCGTCTTTGTCTATATCCGCAAGGAAAAACTTGTTTTCCTCAAAGATTTCGACAATGCTTGCCTGGGTGCCGTCTTTCAGCAAAACCCTGTCATATTGCTTGATTTTCATTCCGTTACCTTCCTTTTGGTGACATAAACGCTTGTAAGCCGCAATTTATCGTTTTCACGAATCCATGCGGTTACAATGTTTGCCTTCTTTCCATTCGGGCCTGTCAGCTCCATGATGGATTCATAGCGCATACCATACCCGCTGTTTCCCTTCTCAACAAGTTTGTTTTCATCCACATGGTCAACGATGTTCTGCAACAATTCATCAGCGTTGCTTTGGTCATAACCAAGGGCCAGTTTGAATGCATTTGCCTTGTCAGGGGCTTTTTGGGGGTCAAGCGCATAGCCGGTTAATTTCTTCACTGGAATAGCGATTTTTCCCTTTTCTATTATACCACTTATTCCAGTATTTTCAACAGTTTGCGCCGCTTTCAGGTACTTTTCCTTGAACTCTGCGAAGCTGTCCGTCTTATCCAGCCCGAAGAACTCCGCCCGCTTCTGCATCACTTTCAGTTCATCCGCATCCAGCGCGGCCCGCGCCCGTGTCAGCAGAGTACAGCGGCAGTTGCAGTCCTCGGCAGGGTCGCCGAAATCGTGGGGGTACATGGCCTTTTTACCATGGGTCTCAAAGGGCTTGTCCATTTCCCTGATCTGGTGGTCAAGCTCCCGGTGGGTGTCGCGGGTCTTGCCGTCAAGGACGGCGCTCCACTGCTTCACCACGTCAGCCCCGGCGGACTTGGCCTTTTGGGCCGCGTCGAAATTGGCCTGTTCCTGCACCCGGCCCGCCTCCGTGCGCACGATGGTTCGGGCGCGGGAAAGGGGCGCTTTGGTCAATAGGCGGATGCCCTGCGCCATTTCGCCGTAGCTGTACCCGGCGGCAATGCCCCGCGTGATCTCCGCCGAAATGGTCTTTTTGAGCTTGGTCACGTCCACGCCCAAGGATTCATACAGCGGTTCCTTTAGTTTACTGTCAATGGTGACGGCCTTAATAGCCGCCTCCTGCTCAATGGGCACGATCACCGGCACGTCCTGACGGTGCAGGTTGTACAGGGTGCCCACAAAGCCGTCGGTGTAGCTGTCCAGCAAGTACTTGTCAATGGTCTCATACTCCCCGGCATGGAGCCGGTCGAGTGCGGCCTTGACCTGCGCTTTGATAAGCCGCTGATACTGCACCTGATGGATCACATTGGGCAGGTCAGCGTCACCCCGCCCCAGAAGGGACGCTATCTTGTCGTCGATCTCTTCCAGCGCGGTTTCGTACTGCTTTTCCAGCGCTTTCAGCACGGCCTTTTCGCTTTTCAGCCGTTCCCGGAGGACTTCTTTTTCCGCTTTCGTCAGCCCGTTACTCACCGGCTCCACCCTCTGTTAAAGCGCCGTCAAGGGCCGCGTAGGGGTCGCTTTCCTCCGGCTTGGGCAGCTTGTCCTTGATGTCTTCGTAGTTGATGTCCAGCTGCTCACAGATGAGCTGGATCACCGTTTCATCGTCCAACGTCTGGCGGAGGCCCAGCAGGGTGTTGATCTCCACCTGCCGCTTTTGCGCGTCGGTCAGCTCGATTTGGGCGTTGTCCTGCGCGTTGGTCATGACCTCGCGTTCGAAATCAAAGTACACGTCCTTCATCTGGTAGTCGGTGCCCTGTTCTGCGTTGATCTCGGAGAGCACCACTTTCAGGATTTTCCGCATGAACTGTTTCAGATGGATTTCCAGCTTGTTGCACTTCAAGTCCAGCAGGGCATAGCGGGACTTGATCACAACGTTGGTCACGTTGCCGTCGCCCATCTGCGCCGAATTGAAGCCCATGCCGAAGCGGTAAATGTTTTTCTCGTCCAGTTCCAGCTTGCTTTCCCGCGCCTGATAGGGGATGTCGATGGTGCGAATATCCACGTCGCCGCCGTCTGTCACGCCGATATGCTTCTTGGTGCGGACGTTCTGCATCAGCTCGTCCAGATTGTCCCCCTGAAAGCCCTTGACCACATACAGGACTTCGTTTGCGTCTTGAATGTTGTTGGACAGGCCGCAGGACATCAGGTCGTAGTCGTCGATGATGTCCTTGACGATTTTCAGGCCGCTGACCTGCTTCCGGGAGTTGTCCAGCCGGAAGAATGGGATAAAGCCGAAGCCCTCATAATAGATTTGGTCGTCCCCATCCTGCCGCCAGATGGTATGCGGGCGGGGGTTGAGCACCGCCGCGTCGTCCGGCACGATGTCCCCTCCGTCCACCTGAACGAAGAAATGGGTCTCGGTCTCGCTCCACAGCTGAATGCGCTTGAGGCGCTTATTGCCCTTGCAGCTGCGGTCAATGTACCAGTAAATGACGTACTTCTTCCCGTCGGAGCTTTCCTTTTCCTTGACTTCCACCACGCCGATGCTGTCCGCGCACTGGAAGCAGATTTTCCCTTCCGCGTTCTTGTAGGCGTACATATATTCAAAGCCCTTGGAAATGGTGCCTGTCAGCACTTCATACAGCTCGGACGTGAAGTTTTCGTTGTCGTTGAAGTAATCGTCCAGAAGCTCCTGCAGCTCTGGAATATCGGACTTGGCAAAGCCGTCCTTGCCGGAAAGCATATATTGGACTTCCTGATCCACCAGTTCCGTGAAAAACGGGTGGCTGATCTTGATATTGCTCCGGCTCTTGTCCTCCCGGATATTGCCGTCAGCGTCCACGAAAAAAAGCTGATACTGACGGATGTCGTGTTCCCCCTCGTAGTACCTAAGCCCGATCCGGGCCAGCTGCTTCTTGGTGCTGGCCGCGTCGCTGTCCATAAAGGTTTTGATCTCGTCCACCGAAATCATGCCGTCACCCCCTTAAATGATCCACTTACTGCCGATGATGTGTTTTTCCAGCCCGTAGCGCATTGCGTCCATCAGGTGGTTAAAGTCGTCGATGGGAACGTTGAGCGCGTTCCCGAACTTGTCCTTGTCCCACGTGTAATTGCTGATCTCCGTGACGAAATTCACGCATTGCGGGTGGATAATGATCTCCAAGTCCTGAATCCATTGGATGCCGTTCTGGATGCTGTCCTTGCCCTTTTTGGCGGCCTGCGCCCGGATGCCGAGACTGACCAGTTCGTCAATGCTCTTCGGTTCCGCGCTGTCCGCCGTGATCCGTTCCTTGCCGTAGCCCATGGATTGGATGGTCTCGGCAATGCGGCGGTTGCTCATGCCCCTTTTGTACATTTCGTCGAACACGTACAGGCACTTATTTTCCTTGTCCAAAAGGCCGCAGAACAGCGCCGTGGGGTCGTTGGTGTAGCCGAAGTCGAGGCCGAAGCAGCTCACCACGCCGGGCAGCCTGCGCACCGTGTCAAGGTCGAAGCGTTCTTCCCGCCAGCGCTCATACACAAGGCCGTCCACAATGCCCCAATTCCCTTCCCCGGCCACGGAATAGCGGCGGGGATTGCGCACCCGCATATCCTCAAATATCCGCAGGTCGTCCGGGGTCAGCCATTCGTTGCACTGGTATGTGGTGGTCAGGGCCAGTTTGTTATCGTCGTTGGGCGGGTCGAAGAAGCGCTTCTTGATCCACGTCTTTTCCGACCACGGATTGAGCAAAATAAAAATCCGCTTGAAGTACCCGGCAGGCACTTCGCCACGGATGGATTCGTCGATCATGTCAAAGTCGGATTCCTTGGTGATCTCGTAGGCTTCCTCAAAGACCGCCCAGCACAGCACCCCGTTGGGCACGGAAATGGAGGTCAGTTTCAGCGGGTCGTCGCAGCCGCGAAACAAAATGCGCTGGCCCGTGGGCCGATACTCGATTTCCAGCGGGGACAGGCGGCAGGTGAACCACCTGTCCAGCCCCAGCCGGTGAATGGCCCACTTGCAATCCGAATAGCAGGAATCTTTCAGGGTTCTTTCTGTCTTTCGGATGTAAATGGCGTTGGCCTCCGGGTACTGGATCAGGTGGGAGATGACCCACAGGGCGGCGGTCTTGGACTTTTTGCTGGCGCGGCTGCCCTTGCAGGCCACGTAACGCCCCCGGAAATTCCAGAAGTCCGCGTACCCCTTACCGACGACGGTTTGCAGGGAGATTTCAGGCATTGACATCATCCTTTAGCACCAGCGGGGACATATCAACGTCGGCTTCCACCTTGTCCGTATAAAGCCCGTAGCGCTTGCCCAGCAGTTCCGCAGCTTTCAGCCGTTCCTTTTCGTCCGGGGCCTTATGGATGGCGCGGGCCTCGGAACAGCCGTCCCCGGTGCCCTCCACCACCACGATCTCCGCGACGGACTGTCCGCGCATGACCGCCGTCAGGTATCTAAGCACTTCATCCTGATCCGCGATCAGTTCTTTTTCCTTCTCCGCCATTCTTTTTTGAAGGAAGTCCTTAATTGTAGTAATTTGTAGTAACTTGCTTGCATTGGTATTGGCATAATGGGGCGAATACCCCGCCCGGATCGCGGCCTGTGTCGCGTTCAGGTCGATCAGGTATTCGTCGCAAAAACGCTGCTGTTTTGCCGTCATTTTCGCCATCCCGCAACACCTCCTTTATCAAATCGTGCTTTCCTCTGGGTAGTCCGGCGCTTGGCGTTCCAGTTCCGCATACAGGGCCTTGACAACGGTCACGTTGTATGCGTCGCTGGGTTCTCCCTCCACGCCGATCAGCTCACGCTTTTTCAGCGTCCAGCCGTCGGCAAGCAGGGCGTTTACTTCTGCGTCAAATTCGTTCAGGTTATAAACGGCTCTTAAAACGGTTCGAATCACGGGGTATCACCTCCCGTGTATTTGAATCCCTGCACGGCCCGGAAATGGCCGCCGAAGCCACCTCCGATATGCTCCCGCCCTTTCCGCCTTGCGGAACGTTCATGGGAAGCAATGCTTTTGTTCTTGTTGTCCCCGTACAGCTTGGCGGACACCTGTTCCCACTTGGCAGAGCGGCGAAGGGCCGCGCACAGCTGCGGGTGGGACGTGTGGAAGTAGGTGGGCAATTTCCTGCCGCGCCTGCCGTTCCCGTCCAGATGGTATTGGGCGATAGCGTCAAGGAATCTGGTTCCCACGCCCGCCCCCTGCCATTCCGGCATGGTCACAAGGCGGGTGGCCCGGTAGCCGCCCACGTGGAACCACGGGGAAACCGCCAGATGGCAGGCCAGCTCTCCGCCCACCGTGCCGACGAAATATTCCGCCGCAATGGGTCGCGGCAGGCTCAAATAATAATGCGGCTCAAAATGTCGCCAGTAACTTCCGTTGACCTTCCGAATTTCCAGCTCGATCTTTGGTCGCTGCCGGGGACAGCCTCTTTCGAAGGTCTTTGCCCCGGTATCAAGCACCCAATCCGGCTGTAGCCAGTCCACCACGTCATAATGAGGGGTGAGCAGCACGACCCTGCCGGACGGGTTTTCCCGCCTCCACGCCTTTTGGAAAGCCTGTGCGCCGATCTTGGCGATCTGCCGGTCTACCACGGAGGTAAACTCATCCACCACCGCCGTTTCCGGCCTTGTGCAGATCAGGCGGGCCAGCCCTGCGCGGAACTGCTCCCCATTGGACAGCACCCTATACGGCCTTAGCCATGCGGGAACGTCTCCAAGGCCCACGGAAGCCAGCATCCCGGTCACAAGGTTAAAGTCCCCGTTGGGCGCTATATCGTCCACAATGGGGCGGTCGTCGTGCCAGCCGGAGGCCATGTCCGTGATTCCCGTTCCGTCGAAAAGCTGCTTTCCGATGGACGTTTTGCCAGAGCCAGACGGCCCCACCACCACGCCGATGCTCCAATCGCCGGAAAGGTCAACGCCGTCAATGGTCAGGTCGAAGTTGCAGCCGCTTTCCGCATTGAACAGGCTTTTCACCCGTGCGGCGCGGTAGGAATCAAAATCGCTGACGCGGTGGTGTACTTCGATGGTCGTCATACGGCCACCACCTTCAAGCGGTATCCTTCCGCTTTCAGCTTTTCGTATGTATGTTCTTGGTCTTCTTCATCCCTACAAATCACGACCACCGCATACTGTGATTTGTAGGTAAAGCCTTTTTTGTCATATCCTCGCCACCTTTGTTTTGTTTCTCTCCAAACCCCCGCCAGCCGGAGAATATCCCACGGGCAACGAAAAAAGGCTGCCCCCAAGCAAGCAGCCATTGCCCGCGCCACCGCAAAAAGCCCATAGCGTCGCCATCCCCGGATGGATAGGGAAGCTACCGGCCATGAGCGCATGAAAAAGCCCACGGCGACCGCCGCAGGCTATTGGGAGGAAAGGTCTGTGCCCCTTTCTTCCACGATACTATTATAGCACAGAACATAGTCCGTTTTAGTCCGCACTTTTAGAAAATTTCTGATAGCTCGTCCAAAAGTGCTGCAAGGCGTTCCCGTGAATCTCGAACATGACCGTCCGCTCGAACGGAAGCCGCTGCAAAACGCTTTCCCAGCTTCGCCCGTTGATATAGCGCTCCGTCAGGATGGTCTTTTCCCACTCGTCCGGCAGCTGCTCTATCAGCCAAAGGCGCACGTTGAGCGCCTCTTCCAGATGGGCGATGGTGTTTTGCAGGCGCTTTTCCACGGTGACGGCCTTCACGGCGGCGTTTGCCAAGCTGTCATGATTCCCGCTTCCGCTAACGTGTTCCTCGGTCAGGTTGCTGGTGGTGCTGGTGGCTTTCTCCCGGATCGCTTCCAGTTCTTCCCGCAGGTCGTCCCGCCGGATTTTCATGGCCATGTATCGGTTCAGGTAGATCATGGCCGGATGTTTGGGCTTTTTACGTTTTGTCTGCTGTTCTGCTTTCAAGGGTCATTCCTCCAATTCCACCGTCCCGCCGGGGACAAGCTCGTAATAGTCGATCTCTTCATCGGTCAAAGGCTCCGTATAGTCTGCAAAGCCCCACATGGGCCGGGCATATCCCGCAATGAGGACATGCTCGGCAAGGGCCGCGTACAGGCTGCGTTTCGGCACCGCTCCGGGGGCCGGGGGACGCATTTTGCAATAGTAGCGGTACAGGGTCTTAGTTTTGCTTTCCGTCGTCATTCTTCCGGGCCTCCTCTTTCTCGCAGATGATCGTCTCAATGGTGACAAAACGATGGTATTTGTTTTTCAGGCACTTACGGTATCGGGTCACGGTGTTTTCGCCCGGTTCCGTCCTGTATACAGCCGTTTTTTCTCCGCAGTAGGGGCAAAGCATCGGTTACACGCTCCTTTCGTCCTCCTTCGGAGGTTCTGGCAGGGGCATCCAAAACACCGGGGAAGCATTTTCATTCGAAAAATGGCACAGCGAAAACGCGCCGTTTCCCCAATAGATGCCTACGGTTGAAATAGATTTGCCATGTTCGGTTTTTAGCACGACAATAACTGCTTCTCTGGGGTTCGGCATCCTGTCCTTAACGCTGATCCAGTCCATGCTCATTCTGCTCCTTTTGATATGCTTGGTATCTTTCGTCCGTGCAGAGGCATTCCCACGTGCAATCGCTTTCCAGTGCTTCCCGCGTCGTTTCGCAATCTTCTAAATAAATAATATGCCCAAACTGACATGCTGGGCAATAGGGCATTTCCGGCATGATACATGGCATACTCATTCCTCCCATTCTGCTGCCGCCATCTGCTCCGGCGTAGGTTTCCGGGGCCAGCAGCGGCGCGTTTCACCATAATTTTTTCCGTGTTCTCTTATTAAGATTTTTATCGTTTCCCATGTGGAGAAGTGCTCGGGTGCATCTACGCACATCCACCGCGAAATATCTGGCACATGCTTATACTCTACCCATAGCGGCATAGCATCAATACCATCGGCACAGTGTGCTTCCACCTCCTCTCGCGTCAGCGGCCTCATTTCCGGCTCGGCGCGGTGGAGGGCGGCTTCTCTCGCATATGCCGTCTTTTCCTCCTCGGTCATGCCCTTAACCTTTTCTTCATCCCAGATCACAACTGGGGAATTGGAATAACATTTGGGGCATGTCCAAGTGTAACTGTCGTCCAGCATTTCCGCCCCGCAATACGGGCACTTCGGCGTTTCGGTCATTCGGCATTCTCCTCCCCGTCCATCTTCGCGCCGCAGTTGGGGCAATAATTTGGCAACAGCTCTGGATTGTCTGTGCCATCGTCTATGCAGTAATCGCACTTTGAGCAATTCCACACATCGTACACCAGTTCACCGTCGGCGTAACCGTCAGCTTCGCCTATCCACCGCCCATGCACCACCGGCGCAGCGTCTACAACAGGAGCTTGGTTGATAATTCTCAGCAGAGCGTTCCATCCGTCCGCATAAAAAGCTCCAATCCATGCCGCGCAAAAAAGCGAAGAAACAAACGATCACCCCAGATCAGACTTGCAAGCAAAACCCCTTCCCAAAAACTCATGAGATCACCTCCAAGAAATTCTTTGCGCACAAAACCGCCCAATAAAGGATGATCCAGCCCCAAGCGTCCTTTTTCCGGCCCAGCCGGAAATAGACGATCAGGGAAATGACAAACAGCAGGAAAACCGACATATCAGCCCTCCTTTTCGCCGCAGGGGTACATTTCGCAGCACCGCCCCCGGTAAACGCAGTCGGGAACCAGTATCCCGGCCATGGCGGGTTCTTCCGAAATGATCTCTTCGCAGACCATGTACCACAGGTCGCGGGTCGCCACGTCCGCCTTTCGGCACAGCCGCCTTCGGCTGATGTTGATAAGCGCCTGCGCGTTGGCCTCAAAGGTGACCATGACGGGCGCGTCCTGCGGGGCCTTGGTGCGGTCATAGTTGCTTTGGCGGTCATTTCGCTGGGATTGGACGTACCATTCCACCCCTAACTTGTGGCGCACAAGGTGGTTGCTGACGTAGTAGGGCACCCCGTGCAGGCGGATCGTCCAGACCAGCGACCGGGTGGGGGAATGCTCCGCCAGAAGGATTCTGTGTTTCCAGCTTTCGGATGGCACCTTGACGGTCTCCTTGCCCTCCGTGCCCAAGGCCAGCGCGTAGCACCGCGCCCATTCTTCGTCCGTTGGCTTCCGCAAAATGTCGATCGTAATCATTGCTCGTTACTCCAATCCAAATTGCTGCATCATCTGTTCCATCTTGTTCCGGGCCGTCTTCTGCCGCCTGCCGCCGCCGGAGACCTTGCAGGGGGTACACATTTCCACAATGCGGTCGTAGATTCGCCGGTGGGTCACGTCCGCGGTATTTTTCAGGGCCGCCATGGTCAGGTTGGTGGTGACGATCAGGGGCTTTTGGGCCTTGTAGCGGGCGTTGATGATCTCATACACCTGTTCGCCCATGTACTCGGTGTCCCGCTCCGTTCCAACGTCGTCCAGCACCAGCAGGGGCGTTTGGGCCACCATCCGCAGCACGGCTTCCCGCTCTGCACCGAAGTCCTTTTGCATGGCGCTGACCAGCCGGGGCAGCGTGGTCATGGTGGCCGGAATCCCCTTGTCGATCAGAGCGTTGGCGATACAGGCCGCCAGAAAGGTTTTCCCGCCGCCTACGTCGCCCCAGAGCAGCAGCCCGGCGTTGTTTTCCGCCGCCCACTCCCAGTTGTCCGTATAGGCCCGGCAGAACTGGCTTGCCTTTGCGTCCTCCTGATCGTCCACGTCAAAGGTGCAGGCCCTGTACTGTTCGTCCGTCATGCCCTGACGGCGGTATCGGTCGATCCGCAGGGCCATTTCCTGCCGCTTCCGGGCCTCTTCCTCCGCCGCCAGCCTGTCCCGTTCGCATTTGCACATACAGGGCACTTTGTTCCGGGCGATCAGGCCCTCCACCTCAAACCATGTCTGTTTTCGTTCCCCGCAGACGGCGCACACCCGCAGCCCTTCTTCGTCGGTCAGATCGTCCGGCGCGGTATTGTCCCGGCTCATGGCAGGCCCAAGGGCCGCCGCAAACAGGTTTGTTTCCATCCGTATCCCTCCTTACCACGGCACTTGGTCGCCGTTGTCGTAATCTTCCCGGTTGATCTTCTGGGCCTGCGTGTGTCCGTCCCGGTTCTTTTCCCACGTGCGGACAGCCGCTTTCCAGTCCTTCATTTTGTTCTTGCCGACCATCCAGCCCTTGCCGGTGTAAAAGTCCACGAAGGTTTCCGGGTTGACGCTGTTTCCCCGCTCCCGGCAGTAGGCCCGCACTTCCTCCACGGTGGGAGGGGTGAACCGGGTCTGCTTTTTCTCTCCCGGCAATTCGTCAGAATTGCCCCTATAGAAAACAGTTCCAGTAACAGTTCCAGTTCCAGTAACAGTAACAGTATCAGTTCGTTTTGTTCCGTTTTGTTGAACAAAATGAACATTTGTTCCTTTTGTTCCGTCTTGTTCGTCACCATCGGCTTTTGCTCGCCTTGCTTCTCCGCTTCTTCTCCCGGCTTCGGCCCTGCGTCGGCAGGTTTCTTCATACTTCGCCTTGTCCCTGTCCAGATTTTTACGGATGAAGGAAAAGGCCATTTGCGTTGACGGAGAAAGGCTCGGAATCAGGCCGTCGTTGACATAGCCGAAAATAGCCCGGATCAGCCGCCCCAGCTCTTCGTCGGACAGAAGGTCGAAGTTTTCTTCATAGTCGGCGTACATGACGAAGCTCTTTTTGTCAGCCATCGGCACCGCCTCCCATGCGGTACTGTTTCACGCTGCAATTTTCGCCGAAACGGTTCTTGACCGTGATCATGTGGCCGGTGATGTTGTGCCCGTCCTTTTTCAGCTCCGACACACGGGAGGCAAGGCGCATGATCCCAAGGTCTTTCAGGGCCTCGTATTGGGTGATAGAGCCAAATTCCGCTATGTAATCAAGCACCCGCTGGGCCTGCGTGGGTTTTCGGTTTTCCATGGCTACACCCTCCCCGTGCTGCCGATGCCGCCACGGTTCCGGCCCTTGAGGGTTTCCACCCATTTCAGCCGGTAGGTGGGCTGGTGTTTGATGATTCGGAACTGACAGATACGCTCCCCGGCATGAATGACCGTATTTCGCACTGCAAGGGCCAGAAAATGCCATTCGTCCCCTTCGCCCTTGTAGGATTCGTCGATCACGCCAAGGCTGTTTGCAGCCAAAATACCGTGGATTTTGAAGGTGCTGCTTCTGGGGGCAATGATGGCCTCGTAGCCCTTGGGAAGCTCGATCGCCACGCCAAGGGGAATGGCCTTGTATTCCCCGGCGGCCAGCTTGGTTTCCTCCGCCGCCCGCAGGTCGATCCAGTCGGAATTTTCCTGCGGGCTGACCGTGTTCAGGCCGCGCAAAAGTTTGATCTTAATGGTTTTCATGTTCGTTTTCCTCCCGTGCTTTCAGATCGTGACCGGCTTCCCATTCCCGATACAGGCAAAACCAGTCGTCAATGGTCATGGTGACCAGAATTTCCGCGTTGTTTTTCTTATGGAACACGGCGGGGAGGGCGTTTCCGCCCCCCGCTTCCGCGTCCCGGATGGCTTGGCTCATCCACTCATACAGGGCCATACGCTCTTGGTGCTTGGCTTCCACGTGGATGCCCGGCAGGCCCACCACGTCCGACGCGTCGCCGGTATTGCCGCAGTATTGGGCCGTCCGCCGCGCGTCATAGCCTTGGGCACGGAACACAGCCGCCAGCAGGCGTTCAAACCGCGCTCCCTTTTGCTTGCTGTTGACCGACATTGTTTTCACCGCCTTTCGCTTCAAGGAGCTGTTTCAGCCGGGCGTTTTCTGCTTCCAGCCGCGCCAGCTCCATGCCGTCGTGGGCAATGGTTTCCATGATATAGTCGTATTCCGCCGCCGTGATGGTGACGGTCTTTGCCACTCGGTTACTCATGGCCGGTACCCCTCCAAAACGACGTATTCATGAGGATCAATAACAACACTGGCTCCCTTCGCGTTTACCCAGCCGTCGCGCTCCCCTTCGTAATATTCCGTAACCAGCAAAATGTCGCCATCGTGATAATTCTCGTCATTAGCGCCCTCGGCGTCTACAATCTTGATATACTCTCCGGGATTGGCATAGCGTTTCACTGCCCGCACTTCCGGCTTCTTCTCTGCCTTCCTCTCTGCCTTCCTCGGGCTGTTCCACAGCCTTTCGAAGGCCAGCGCCGCGCCCTTTCGCCAGTTGAACTTATCTTCCGGGTTCCGCCGGGCAACCGCCCCCTTGATTTCCTTGCCGTCAACGGTCATGATGGCTCTGATGGTGTCGCCGTCGCAATCAATCACAATCCGATAATGCTTGCGCGGGTCAAAATCGATCTGGTCAAAATCAACGACGTTACGTTCAGCATGGCCATTGCTTTGCGTCAGCTTGCCGTTCATGTAAAAATCAATTTCCAAAACGGAACATTCGGGAATATAACATTTGGGAATATGATAAGTGGCTTTCTTATCGTCGTTCCAGACAACCCCGCGCTTTTCGCACTCGTTCAGCACCGCCATTTTCTGCTTGTCGTTCTTGCAGCGAATATCCACTTTCCCGGCGAAAAAATCATTGATGGTGTACTTTGCCATGATTCAAATTCCTTTCTATCAATCGTCAGGGGAATGCCGGTTTTACCGCCCACCGGCAAGGATATTTCATCAGGAAATCACAACAATGTCGTTGTAACCTTCGAATTCGGCGATCAGATAGTCTTTGATGGCTTCCTTTGCCTCGGCCTGCCACGCGCCGCCGTCCGCTTCAAACAGGGCGCATTGCACGTCCCCGCCGGGGCCTTGCTTCATACGGAACACGTACTGTGCGGCAGGCTGATCCACTTCCATAAAAGTGCGGTAAGCGCTCAGGGTTACGGGGTTAGGAACCACCGCGTCCGCCTTGGAGGCCACGCCGGTTTTGACGGTGGCTTTCTGGGTCACGCCGTCGTCGCCGTACTGGGCAACGGAACCGGCTTCCACGGTTCCGGCGAATTTCAGCAGAAGCGCCCGGTCGCCGCTGTTCAGGAACTTGGACTGCAAACCGATGCAGAACGCTTCATGCTCCATAAACCTGCCGAAATCAAACCGGGGAACAAGGGCGTTGACCGTCAGAAGCTCTTCCCGGATTCGCTCCCCGTCCAGCGCGGAAAACACCGAGACTTCGGTCGGAGAAATCACGTGGACAAACAGCCTGCCGTGGGTGTCAAAGCCGGAAAGGATGTAGTCTACCAAGCTGGTCAGGGTGTTCAGCATGATCGGCTCCGCCTTCGGGTTGAAGCTCACATGATGAAGGGCCTTGTCGGAATAGGTTTCGCCGTTGATGGTCTGCACTTTGGGTTCCGCCAGATTGACGATGTACTGCAATGCCTTTTGAATCATGATTTTTTCCTCCTCTTATTTCAGCGCCGCGTTGCGCAGGTCGATCACGTTGTCGATAGGCTTTCCAATGATTTCCCCAGTTTCCGTGTCCACGACGGGATTTTCTTCCCGGTTCAGATCGTCCATGGTGACCTGACCGTTGCACTGCTTCCCATACTCCACGGCGAACAGCTCGCCGGTTTTCAGGTCTTTCCCGACGGAGAAAGCCGTTTCCATGGGAGACTGGGGAGCCAGCTTTTCGGCCACCAGAATGCCGCATTTCACGTCGTCCCGCTTTTCGTTCTGGGTGAACTTGAGCTTGATGTTGATCTCCCGGCTGTTTTTGAAAGGCGTATTGGGGTTTTGCAGGTTTTCCACCACTTTTTCAAAGGACTTGGCGAACTGCTCTTGCAGCGCGCCGCCCACCAGTTCCCGAAGTTCCATTTTCTTCATGGCTTTTTTCCTTTCATTCTCTTTCATTCGGCTTTCCGTAGCCGGTGGTGCTCTTCCTGTGGCGCTCCTTCGGGTCGCCCTAGCTGATTTTCAACGGGCTGGACGGCACCCGCAGCTCGTACAGGCGGCAGCCCTCCGAAAAATCCTCGTGATAATGGGCGCTCTCTGACAGATAGCAGCGGAAGCCGCCCGCCCCGTGCACCTCCGGCCAATGCCAGAGGCAAGTCCGGCATTTACCGGGGCGCTTGGTCTTGTTGATCTTCATGTGGATCGGCACGGGTATTCCCTCCGATCAGAACGGCAGATCGTCGTCCGTGACTTCCTGATACCCGTTATTCTGGGCCGGGGCCGCGCTCTGGGGCTTGTTGCCCAAGGGCTTGTCCTTGGGCAGGGTGTAGCTGCCCTCCCGGACGCTGTCGGCGCTGATGGCCCGGAAGGGGCGCACCGCCCAGCCGTGCTGGCCGTTGTAGTCCCATTCCTCATTGCGGAACAGGATGCCGACCGTTTTCCCCGTCAGGCTGGTTTCGTTCCAGTCCCACGTATAGCCGGGATTGCTCCGTTCCACCGCCGTCACAAAGCCCTTGAAGCTGCTCTTGGTCATTTCGTCCTTCTCGCTGCCGTCGTCCAGCGGAAGCCAGACGCGCAGCAGGCCGCGCCACTTCTTGTCCGCGTTGACGTTGGCGTTAAAGTCCTTCTGGAAAAATCCGGCGTGTTCTCCCTCCGTGATGTCGAACAGTAGGCACAGCTGCGGGCCGTAGTTCGTGTCCTGTACGCGAACTTGCTTCACCTTGCACACATACGCCCCCAGCGGCAGCTTGGGCCGGTCGGAAAAGGCTTGTACGGAATCCCAGTTGTTAGGCTTGCGAATCATGGTTTTCAGTCTCCTTTTTATTCATTTCGTAGTAATCTCGAATCGCGGTGTCCACCGCTTTCAGGTCGTTTTCCATGGTGGGCGGCAGCATTTCCATGGGGCTTTTGCAAGTGGTGTACCCGTTGCTTTGCGTCTGGAAGAAATGCCCACGCTCGTTCGCATCGCACAGCAGTACGATGGAAAACAGCCCTTCCAGCGTCAGCTGGCTGTCCAGCATTTTCCCCAGCGTCTTTGCCTTGATCTTGCCCGTGTTGCCGTCCTGCTCCGTGTGCTGCAGGAAGTACACGATCACGTCCGGGGCCGTCTGCTGAATGACGAACTGCACCAGATCGTAAAAGTGCAATGCCATGTCTGTATACTTGCCGTACCCGCTCTCTTTGGCCTTGGCAAAGGATTCGAAGCACATCAGATATTGCGCGTCGTCGATCACGTAGGTTTTGCGGGTGCGCTTGGCAATGCCGTGCTTGATGGCGTTATAGTCGGACGTGTTCACGCTTGGCAGCTTCTTCCGAAAGGGAAGGGGCTTGCCCGCCACGTTGAAAATGCCGACTTCTTCCGGCGAAAAGTTGCGCAGACTGGCGCTTTTGCCGCTGCCGCTTTCGCCTAAGATCAGAACTGGAACGCCCATCCTGTATCACTCCTGTGCTATTTGATATTGATATTCAGCTTTTCGGCCACCGCCGCGCCGGGTATCTCTTCCCCGGCTTTCAGCGCCTTTTTGACCTCGGTTTTGTCGATCTCCGGCTCCCTGATCCGCAGCAGCTCCGGGCGGTTGACCACGGCCCACGTGCGCAGCGTCCCTTCGTCGGCGATCTCCACCGCCTCCGACTTGCGGAAACTGACGGCGCATTTTTCGGTGGCGAATTTTGCGCCTTGAAGGGCCTTTCCCAGCCATTCTTTCAGGCCCTTCGCCTTATTCGTGGCCGCCTTTTCACGGGCCTCAAACGCCTGCTTTTCGGCCTTAAAGGCCGCCGCGTCGGCTTCAAGGTTCTTGACCCATAGGGCCACGTTTTCCAGCTTGGCTTTCCGCTCCATTTGCAGCGCGTCCAGCCGTTCCCAGTCGATGATCTCGCCGGTTTCCTGATCGATGCAGGACATGATCTCCTCGTCGATCTGCCATAATGTTGCCATCTCTGTTTTTCTCCTTTTATTTTCTTAGGTTGCAGCAGTCGTCTTTGTTGCAGTTCACCGCCTCGCGGAAGTACTCGTAATGCTCCGTCACGTCCTCGCAGACGCTTACTTGGTCAAAGCCGGTGATCTTCGCCAGCGCGTCCAGCTTCTTTTCCAGCGGCAGGTGGCTGTACCCGGCGTGTTTCACCGTGTATTCGCTGTAATCCAGCGGCAGCCACGCCCGTATCCAGTGATTGACCCGCAGGAACTCCACAATGATTTTCGGGCACTGGATGGCGTTCAGCCGGTCGAAATCCACAAACTGTGGAACGTATGGGGATAACCGAACCGCCACGTCGAAGCCCTCCGCCTGCAAGGTTTCAATGGCCCTGATCCGCCGTTCGGTGGATACGGCCTTTTCCGCCGGAATCCACGTGGTGCTGATCTGGATATGGGCCAAAGACTTGTCCAGTATGTGCCTGTAATCACAGACAAGGTCGGACTTTGTCACGATCAGATAACCGATGCCATATCGGTTCAGCAGCTCCACGGCCCGCATCGTGGCTTTTTCCTGCGCCTCCATGGGTTGGAAGCAATCCGTCATACCGCCCAGCCGGACGATGGTTCCGGGCTTTAGCTTGGCAATGCGCCGTTCCACTTTGGCAAGGTCGGCCACCGCCGGTTCCTGCGGGTTCCACAGACCCCGGAAGTTCAGCAGGCTCTTGGCGTAGCAGTATGCGCAGTCGTGGGAGCATCCGCAGCCGTACAGGTCAAGCCGGGTATTATACCGGCATTTGTCCCCTTCGTTTCCTCCGACGGTCTTGTAAAAGCTCTTGAACTCCTTCATTTTCTGGCCCTCCTGTCATTTTCTTGGGGCCGCGAAAATGGTCTGTCTCCGGGTCAGTCCACGGTCACTTCCCGCCGGAAATGCTCGTCCAAGCACTCCGCGCAAATGACCTCTCCGTTGATCTCGTAGTAGTAGTCCTCCGCCACGGGCTTGCCGCAGTAGCCGCATTCCGGCACTTGGCTTTCCAGCCGGGCCAGCTCCGCGTCGTAGGCGGCAGCGTCGGCCACCGGGTCGTCTGTGTATCTAAACACTTGTCTCATCTCCTTCCGTGATTTCATATTTGATTTTTACGCCCGTCTGGTCGGCGTACAGGTCGGCCAGCAGGGAAAGAATCCTGTCAGCCGTCGGCACGTTTTCCATCTGGCCCACCTCCGTGTCATTTTTCTTCCGCTGCGTCGGCCATGAGCTGCACCCATGCCCGATAGGCGGTTATCAGCCTTACCATTCGCCCGCCCTGCGCAGCTCGTGGTAGATCATGGTGTACGCCACCAGCCACCCGCCGGAGATCATCAGCGCCGCAAGGGTGCCGGTGCTCAGGCTTTCAATGGCGCACAGGGAGCAGGTGAAGATGATCGCCGCAACGGTGGTCAGAATGTTCAGAAATCTTTTCATGGGGCTTCCCTCCTTCCCTTATTCGTCAAGGCTTTCCGCCGTTTCGTCCAGCTCCGCCAGCCGGTCTTCGATGTTCTCCATGGTCAGGCCCTTGGCGGCCAGCTCCCGGCCCTTCCGTTCCTCAAACCGCAGGGTGTTCATGTACGCCCGGCGGCGGTTCATCAGGCGGACGTACTTTTCGTACAGGCGGACGTGTTCCGATTCCCGCAGGCGGGAGATTTCCTCGTCGATCTCCTCCATCGTGTGGAGGCTTACGCTTCGTGGCATGGTCGTGCTCCTTTCATACGTTCGATTAGCTTAAAGCGAATCATTAGCCAAAAAAAAGAACGTCAAAGTCAATCCCGTAAACCTCGCAGATTTTGTCGATTTTGGGCTTGTTGGGGAAAGTCTTTCCGGCCTCCCAGTTGCGCAGTGTGCTGACCGCGACACCAATCTTTTCAGCGGCTTCTCCCTGAGACAGGTTCGCGTTTACACGCGCTGCTTTCAAAGAAATCTTCGGCATGTTCGTTCCTCCTTTCTTCACTGGTTTCTGCCCTCGTGACCTCCGGGGCGGGCAAAAGTCAAAATATATGATGCGCCACAAGCAATGCTGTATCGTTATCCCAGCACACCGGTTCCCCGGAATCTTCGTATGCCTTGAATTCTTCGTAATGCTTTCTGTAAAACTCAAGGTTGTAATCGAACAGATTCTTGACTGCGACGTGCTCCGTCGCTTCAACGCAGGGGAGAAGCTGATAGCGCCCGGCAGTTCTTGAACAGTAACGAACGACCGCGCAGGGGATGCCCTTCTTTGACGTGTACAGCCGCTCAACGATAGCTGCTCGAAAAATCCAGCCGTTCCAGCCTTGACGCATCGGCGCAAAGCAATGATGCGGGAATTGCACCACGTCTCCGACCTTAACGTTTTTTGCCTGTTTCATTTCTCCGTCCCTCGCTTTCTGCCGGGGATTGGCCGCCCCGGCTCGGCTTTATCGTTATTTCCTGTTTAGAAACTCCCAATCATACACTTCTTGATCTGGCTTGTTGCCTTTCCAGACCTTTAAAACCTTGAAACCATTGCCCCGAAGATCATCCGCAAATTCTGCGTTGGTCTTATAGTCGTCAAACCTCATGATTTTCAGGTTCCCGTTGCTCGTTCTGACCAGAGCTGTTCTCATTGGGCTTGCTTCCTTTCGTTCAGCGTGAAATTCGCTTTAAGCGAATCAACAATGTTATATTACAATAGTTTTCGCCAAAAGTCAATAGCTTTTAGCGAATTTTTTGAAGTTTTTTATTGCTTTTTTAGCTAACCGGCATTATAATATAGAAGGAACGGAGGTGATGCACTTGAAAGACACTGGATCAACAAAAGAGTGGTCAAAACAGGTCTTTTCCAAAAACCTAAGAAGGTATATGGAATCGTCTGGAAAGACCCAGAAGGAAATAGCGGAGATAGCAGGAGTGACCGCACCAACGTTCAACGAGTGGATAAGAGGAAAAAAATTTCCACGGATTGACAAGGTGCAAAAGCTGGCTGACTACTTCGGGATCAAAAAGTCCGACCTGATAGAAGAAAAGCTCACAGACGAACAAAAAGCGGGCAACGAAGCCCTTGCCGGGATCATTGTCCGCTTGAGAATGGATGCCGGGTTCCGGCAGATCGTCGAAACGCTGGACGCGCTGGACGCTGAAAAGCTGAAAGGCGTTCAGCAGATGTTAGACGCTTTTGCCAAGTAAGGTAAAGATCAAGTCGATCAGCTCTATATCATTGCAGGAAATCAGGCTTTCCGTGATGGCTTGCAGGTATTCGTCTTTGGTCATTTTCCGTATTTCCTTTCATCACTTGAGGTGGGAACGCACGTTCTAGAAACATCCTACAACAGGATTTTCAGGCTTGCAACCCTTTTCCCGATATTCGGAAAATTCGGAGGAATTGCGGCGGGTGCGCAGCACCACCTACCCCCCGCCGCTGTCCCGGAATGACAGGCCATATCTGACCCACCCAAAGCATAGGACAGATCAGGCCGAAAGTACACAGCCGGAGACGGCAATCCCGCCGCCCAAAGGCTGGTACTTTGACCGCCATAAGTCAGGAGGCGCTAAAAATGGACAAAAATTGCGTAAACTGCACCCATCCGGGCCGTGACTGTATCCCGTACCTTATGACGTTTACCAATGCGGAACTGCTGGAATGGGCGAAAATGCGGCGCGTGGCCCTGCATCTGTCCTACGAGGAATTATCGGAAAAGTCAGGCGTACCTCTTAGCACCATCGAACGAATGATGAGCCGGAAAGGAACGGATTGCCGCTTTGGCACCGCCCAGCCGGTGATCCGGGTGCTGTCAGGATGCAGCGCGGAAGAGCTAGACTGCGAAAGCGTCAAGCAGCCGGACGAGGTGCTGGAAGAACAGCTGAAAGCAAAGGAAGAGATCATCCGGCACTTGGAGGAAGAAAACCAGCGGAAGAACGGCGTGATCGACCACCTGCACACCACGGCGAAGGAAGACATAGAACGGGCAAAAGGCGAAGAAAGCGAAAGCATTGCCTACATGAAGAAAAAAGAAAAAAGCTATCTGCGGTTGATCTGCACCTTGTCCATTGCGCTGTCGGTTACGCTTGTCGTTATCATTGCGGCGCTGGTGATGGATATGATGAACCCGGATAAAGGCTTTTTCTGGCTACGGAGTATGCTATAGCAACACGAAAAACGGAGGAACAAAGGGAGAGAAAACACATGGAAACAGGGAAATTTATTGGCGGAGAAAACTATATAGAAGAGGTGGCGGCCTATATCCGCGTATCCACGCAGGAACAAAAGCTGCATGGTATTTCGCTGGAAGCGCAGGTCGAGAAACTGACCGAGTACGCCCAGAATCACGGAATGAAAATTGTCAAATTCTACAAAGACGAAGGGGTTTCCGGGCGAAAACTCATCAAAAACCGGCCCGCTTTGCAGGAAATGATTCAGGATGCCGAAAAAGGGAAATTCAAACGGATCATCTTTATCAAGCTGGACAGGTTCTTCCGCTCCGTGGCGGAATACCACGAATGCATGAAGCGCCTGTCCGTCGGCGGCGTGATCTGGACGGCCACCGAAGAAAAGTACGACCTTTCAACGCCGTCAGGAGAAGCGTTCGTCAACATGAAGCTGACAATGGCGCAGTTTGAAGCCGATCAGGCCGGAGAACGTATCCGCATGGTCAACGAGTACAAGATCAAGTCAGGACAGCCGCTTTACGGGTCTCAATGCCTGCCGTTTTGCTATGCCGTCGGCTGCCCGGAAGAGGGAGAACGCCATAAATACATCGGCAAGCGCGACGAAGAAATCATGCTGGACTTGATCGACTATGTGATGAAAAATCACTCCGTCCGCGCCGGGATGAACTATATCAACCAGAAATACAACAGGAATTTCCTGTATAACGCAGTGATGAACGCCTTGAAAAATGAAATGATCTGCGGCACGTACAAGGGAAACCCGAACTATTGTGAACCGTATATCACGCGGGAAGAGTTTAACAAGCTGCAAAAGATCATCTCCCGCAACCCGCGCACGACGGAGAAGCGAACGTATCTTTTCACGGGTCTGATCCGCTGCCCACGCTGCGGTTACCGGCTGTCCGGCGGCCAGTACTACACCTATTCACGCCCCAACAAGGAGACCGGGAAACGTGAAAAAAGAAGGGGCTACCTTGCGTATAAATGCGGACGGTCACGTGTCAACAACCAATGTGATTTTAACAATATCGTGCAGGAACAAAGGCTGGAAAAAATGCTCTTGGAACAGCTTGACGACATCATTGCAGGCAAAAAGCTGCAGGCGATCAGCGTCAAGTCCGCCGGGAAAAAGGTCTCCAAGCATGACGTGGAGGCGCTGACCGCCGAACTGGACAGGCTGAACTATGCTTGGCAAAAGGGCCGCATCAAAAGCGTGGAAGAGTACGACAAAAGCTATGACGACCTGATGGACAAAATCCACGCCGCCGAAAACGAGCAGGCCGAATTGAACCAAGAGCCGGACTACGAGAAGATACAGGCGGTCTTGTCCAACGGCTGGCAGGAAATCTACAAAGAGCTGGACGGCGAACACAAGCGGGCCTTCTGGCGGTCGTTTATCGAGGAAATTCAAGTGGTCTGGACGAAGGACAAAAAGGAGATCAAGGACATCATATTTTTTTGAGATTGTAGTTGTACATAATTTCTGTACCGAATGGCGCAGAAATTAAATACAAATAAAACGGCGGCTTCGGTCGCCGTTTTTCTTTGAAAAAATAGTTCTTGATAATCCCCGAGCTTTTTTTATTGACAAATCCAGAAAAAAGCGCATCATAATGACAAAATCGCAAAGGGGTGCTTTTATGGGTTTGTTCCGTTTTTTGCAAAAGGGAAAGTTAAAATCAAAAAAAGAAAACGAGCTTAGCCATTTGACCGAAGACGGGCAGCTTCCGTATGGATGGATTTGTGCCCATATTGATTTCGTCAATGAAATGGAAAATACATATGGAATTTTAGTTGATACTTTTCTTGCTGAAAAGAAGAATGGCGTACTGGCAGAATATAAATCGTTAAAAGCCCTTGTTGCCTTTATGGAAGATGCAAAGAAAATTTGTACGGGCAAAGGGGAATGCTTTGAACGATGGTCAAAGATACTGGTTTCCCGACCAGACGACTTGGAGCAGCGGAAAGAAAGACTCGATTATTTAGAAACGCATTTAGATGAACTTATCAAACATGAAAAAGGGCTTGAAATCGTAAGAAATCAATTAAAACAGATAGTCAAAGAAGAACCCGGCATTAGGCAAGAAGATATATACAAGCGGTTTGACCCGGAATGGAAAAATGACATAAGCAACGAACTATACATTATGGGTCACAATGGAGAAATCCGCAGAGAAAAAAACGGAAGAACATACGCGCTATATATAGAATAAAAAAGCGCCGGGGATCACTCCCCGGCTTTTTCGTGTTCCAAGTCTGCCAGCCTGTGGTTGATCACCTTGATCTGTTCCTCCACTACCGGCATTCTTTGGGCGAAATTGTTGTGCGCTCTCACTTCCCGCGTTAGCTCTTTGATCTGCACGTCCGTCACCGCCTGCGACGTTTTGATGCTGTTTTCTACCTTGCGGTTGCTGGCCGCGTTGGTGATGATAACCCCTACAAGGGCCATTCCCCCCGTGATGAGTGCTGCCATGATCGTTTCCATCATTCCGGGTTCCTTTCGTTTTGTTATTGTGGTGCTCTATATCCAACCGCCAGCCAGCCGATAGACGTTGCCGTGGTGCCCGTGCGGGTCACGTAGCAGTCAAAGCCGGTGGCGGTAATGCTGGCCGCCGCGCTGCCGGTCACGGCGGTTCCGGGCGCTGCTGTTTGCGGCGTGGTGATAACAACGGGCGTATCCGTGTAAGCCACGGCAAAGGTCACGCCCTTTTTGGTGGGCGTGTTGGCCACGGGCGTGATGCTCTCCCGGCCCCACTGGATCAGCAGGCCGTTAGAAAACAGCACCCGCCCCGCGTGGTTGGCGTGGGTCACGTCCCCGGAGGTGATAAATTCATCCCCGCCGTTGCCGTGGGTCAGCGTCACGTTTTTATCAATAACCATGTTTTTCGTGCCCGTCAGGTAGCGCCAGATGCCGATGCTCCGGGCGCTGTCCCAGCAGCCGATGGACGTAACGCTGTTCCCGTTGCCCCCGTACAGTTTGCAGTTATGGACGTTTGTCGCGTCTTCCGTGGATTGGAAATACATATTCTTTTCATCGTCTGTGCGTTTTGAACCGCCCATGAAGATGTCCTTGTAAATGCTCATATCCAATCCAATTTCCAATCCGTCAGCGAGTTCAGACACCTTCCCGAACGCAGCGCCCCGGCCCGATGCGTTGAAATCAAGCAGGGTGAACGCGGTCGGTATCTCAACCGTTTTTCTGGTCGTGGTGAAGTAATCTGTCACTGACAGGCGCACGTCATAAGCCGAATCAACGTCCATCACAGGCCCGGTCAAAATGCTGGTCGAAAGCGTGTATCCCGTGCCCGCCTGAATCTGAATCCATTCCGTTGAATCCCTGCCCTTGTATTCAAGGGTGTATCGGCTTTCATTCTTCCCGCCGATCGTGGCCACGGAATAGGAAAAGCCTATTTTCCCGTACTGGCCGTCATAGTTTGCCGTGCCGTCCGCCAGCGCACGGACAGGGGAAAGGCCCCTGATCGTTGGCGCAGAATAGGCGATCACTGTAATCGTCCTTGTTGCGGTTGCCTTTCTGCCCCTGCTGTCCGTAACGGTGATTGTCACCGCTTTTGTACCGCTGGAAAGCGTCCCCGTTGTAGGCGCTGCGCCCGAATAGCTTTTCCCGTCAACGGTCGTTTTGTATGCCTTGATGGTGGAACCGAAGGCCCCAACCGCCACAATGCCAATTTTGACCTTTGATTTGCCCTGCACAAATGCGCCAAACCGTGCCGCAAGGCCGGAAACTGTTTCTGTTATAGAAACGTTGGAAATGGTGGGAACGACCGCATCCGGCACATTGGCCTTGAAGGAAACCGACTTTGTGCCGATCAGTGTGCCGCCGTTATAGGTCTTGCAGGTGATCGTACAGGTTCCAGACGTACCGGACGGAATTTGACTTGCAAGGGAAATCGGCACTTCCCACGCTTTGCTTGTCCCAAGGCCGCTGCCGATTGTCCCGGATGCTTTTCCGAAGGAATACGTAAGCGTATGGTCAAAGCTGCCGGAAGCCCTTGGCATGTTGATGGTGACGGACGCGCCCATGTTCACGCTGCTTGCCGACAGCGTGGGAACGGTGGCCCTTGGGATGGTGTTAAACGTGCCGCTGCCGCTTGCCGTGACGTTGCCGTAATACGTGCCGCCCAGCGTCACGTTGATGCCGCAGGTGGCCGCGAAAGCGCAGGTCTTTGACCCGTCGGATGCATGGGCCACGGTCACGGTTTTGGTGTACAGGGTCTTGGTCTGGTTGCCGTTCAGGGCCGCCGAAAAGCTGAATGTGTACTTGGTGCCGTTGATCGTCAGGCTGCCGGACTTGCTGGCGCTGCTGTTAATGGTGTAGCTGCTCCCCGTGGATACCAGCTGCACCTTGACCGTTACGCTGCTGGTGTTGTTGGCAACGGACTGGCTGCCCACCGTCCACGCGATTTGCAGCCGGTAGCCCGTCCGAATGGCCGCTTGTATGGTTCCCGATGCCGCCATGTTCTTTCCCCCTTTCAGGGGTCAGAAGCCTGTCATTCCTTTAGATTTTTTTGAAGCTCAAATTTCCATTGTCGCGGGGCATGAACGCGAAGTTCCCCAGCTGCAAACTGTGCAGAATCTGGGTGTCTGTCACGTACAGCTTGCGATTGCTGAAATAGGCCACTTCGGCCCCGTCCTGCTGAAAGGATATGCGGTCGTTGGCGATCTGCAATTCCAGCTCGTTTCCCACTTCGCCCAGCAGGATTTTCCCATCCACAAAGCGGATGTATTTGCGGATTTCTTCGAATTCTGCGTCCGTCCCGGCGGCCACCGCGTCGATGTCGGCCCGGAAGGTGGTGAACTCGATCTCCACGCTGTTTTTGGTCTGCTCGATCTCCGTACTGACGGAAGAGATCAGCGCGTCGGTGTCGTCTTTCAGGTAGTAGTTTTCCGCCACCGCGCTTTTGATATTGTCCGCCTCCACCTGCAAGGAGGCAAGCATATTCTGTTCCACGTTGTAAACGGCCTCGGAGGCCCTTTTTTCGACGCTTTCCACGGCGCGGACAATTTCCCTTTGCGCTTGCCCAACGCCCAGCAAAGCCCCTCCCAGCCCCGAAAACGCCCCGTTCAGGGACAGTTTGTTGGCGGCAGGGTCGAGCAGGTTCACGGAAATCTTGCTGACCCGGAAAAGCTGCCCGATTCCGTGGGGCTGGCTGATCACGCGCACCTGTGTTCCCAGATGGAAGGACGAAAAATCCGCGTCCACCGTGGCAAGATCGGCGGCGGAAAGCTCCACCGTTTCCGGCTGCTTGACAAGCGCGTCCAGTTGTGCTTTGCCCTTGGTGTAAAGGTTTGTCGCCTCCGTCACGTCGTCGAAAATGATCGTTTTGACAATCGTCCCGAACTGTGCTACCGCGTCCGCGTCCGTGATGGTGTCGCTGCCATCGTTGACGCTTTTCACCGTCAGGCGGGTGTCCGTATCCTTGCCCTCCGCGTCCTTGAGCTTTGCCCCAAGGGGAATGACCGCCGTTGCAATGTCCGCCCCGTTCCGTACCCGTTTCAGGTCGAGCAGATTTTTCCCGAAGGTGATTGCCTGCGGGGAAAGGACGGTGCTGTCCTGCAAGTAGTCGATGTAGTTGAGATTCCCCACGTGCCGGACGGACACATACCCGCCCATGAGCTTCACCAGCTTGTCTTGCAGCTCCGTCCACGTGTCGGTGTAGTCGATATTCGACCGCACAATATAGTCGTTGTTGTCCGTGACCGTGATATTTCCCACGGTGAACCACTTGCTTTCCTCCACCTGCTCATTGTGCCGGTCGATCAGCAGGTTCAGAAATCCCGCCACCGTGCCGGAATAATCATAAGGCCGCTGGATGCTGTCCAGCAGAAAGGCAAGCTCCCCTTCGCAGGAGATTTTCTTCTCGTTGTGCCAGCCGGTTTCTTCGTCCAGCACCCGACCCCGGAACAGCAGATAATCGTCCTGATACACCGTGACGATGCTTTTCAGTTTGTGAATCAGCCCATAATAGGGATGGTCGGCGGGCAGGGTAAAGGCGAAAGACCCGGTCTTGTTTTCTTCCAGCTCCACCGTGGGGGACAGAATCGTCAGGCTTTCCAGCCGGTCGTTGTACAGGGGCAGGCCGTCGCAATAGACCCGATACATTATAGCGTCGCCTCCTGCCATTCAAAGCGAATGCTTCCCGTGCCGGTCACGGTGACGGTGTTTTCCCCTTCCGTAAGTTCCAGCTCCGGCAGGGTGTAGCTGCCGCTGCCCAAATCCCATACGTTATAGCCGTACACAAGATTCAGGCTGGTTTCCGCCGTGATGGCGATTTCCGGCACGGCACGTTTCCGGCTGTTTGTCAAGGTAACGCTTTCCGTTCCGTCAACCGCCCTTGTCACAACGGTTTTGGCGGTCTTGTACTTGTACGGCTCGCACTCGCATTCTACTTCGATTTTCCCCACGCCTTTTTCGTCCTTAAAGCTGGACACATAGCAGCGCCCCACATAGAAAAAGCCGGGGTCGCCGTCAAGGGCGATCCGCAGCTTTTTCCCATGCAGGGCGTTTTTCACCGTGGAATAGTGGGAAAGGAAGTCACTCCGGGGAACGATGGTGGAGAACGTGAACTTGTGGGTCACGTCCCCGTATTTCGGCCCGCCGAAAAAGTCGGTATAATCAATGGAACCGTCGGCCCCCTCGATCTCTACCAGCTTTTTCTTGACGGATGGTGCGCCGATCTCTTTTTCACTCAAGATCAGGTTCAAGTCTTCATAAGAGTGCAGTTCCCCGAAAGCGATTCCTATCATGCCATTATGCCACTTCCTTCCACAGACTTTCCGTTCCAGTCACGCCCGGCTCCCAAACATTATTGTCCACAAGGCTTTCCCACGTTTTTCCGTTGTGCGTCACCTTGTCGCCCTTGGCATAGGGGTTGGTGCTGTCCGGCTGAACCCACGGCAGGATAGCACCGCTGGGGTCGGTCAGCACCTTGGCCCATAGGCTGTGCGCGTCAGTAGGTGTCCATGCCGCCTGTGCAGTGTGGGCCGTCAGGCAGCGGTACAGATTGCCAGCGTACCGCACCCGGTCGCCCACGGCATAGGTCTTCGCAGCGTCCCACAGGGGATACAGGACAATCACTTTCAAGGCCTGTTCGTCCGTCAGCATTCCCGCCGCCGTATCCATCACGGCCCGGATTTTCTGAGCCGCTTCCAGATATTTACCCATTATTCGGTCACCTCCGCGTCATTTTCCACGCCCAGCAGCTCAAGCGCCGCTTGCATGTCCGCCGCCTCCTGCTGGGCTTGTTCCAGCGCGGAAAGCACCTGCACCCCGCCCCGGTAAAAATGCTCCCCGTCGTAGGTGTCCCCGATGGCTACCGGCAGCTCCCCACAGGGAACCGCCCCCTCAAATTCCGCCGCGCTGGGCGGGTACAGCACCATCACGTTCGTTACCACGCCGTTTTCCACCAGCGCGTAAAACGTCTCGTTCATGCTTCTTCCTCCTTACCGATGATTTCGGATCACGGCAATACCGCTGCCGCCCTTGCCGACGTTCGTCAGGTTGTAGTACATGCCTCCGCCCCCGCCGCCGGTGTTGGCCGCGCCGCTGGTGGGCTGGTTTCCGTTCCACGCCCCATTTCCGCCACCGCCAGCGC
>ULWQ01057572.1_pt1 | contig 41178 bp, 34 predicted proteins | sample 1960491 | NCBI WGS metagenome assembly ULWQ01 (sample SAMEA4835816, study PRJEB28245) | human gut metagenome | biome: gut microbiome; material: fecal sample | place: Denmark | collected 2008
TTTTATTTTTAGAAGCTGTTTATTTTTTTACAGCCCCTTTTTATATTTTTTGAGCTATAATATAGATGGTGATTAAAATAGACGTTCTTATAAGAAATTTAAAAGTGAGATGCCAACAAAATCTCAAATTGGAGAAATTGTAAAAGTAGGTCTTGTTGCACCATCAGGTAGAAATGTGCAAAATGGTATCATTGTTGTAATCGAAAATAAGAAGATTAGAGATGAACTTTCAAGGCTTAATGCTAATATTGCTGGCTTCAAGGATGACTTTGACCCATTTTATAATGCACCAGTTGTATTATTAGTTCTAATGAAAAAATGTCCTAATGGTATTTATGATGGCTCATGTATGATGGAAAATATTTTGATTGAGACTCAAAATCAAGGACTTGGAGCATGCTGGATTCATCGTGCTAAAGAAGAAATAATATCCGAAGAGGGAAAAGAAATTTTAAAGGATTTAAAACTTAATCTGAATGAATATGAAGGTATTGCTCATGCTGTTATTGGCTATAAAGATCAAGAAACAATTTCTAAGGTAATTAAGGAAAATCGAGCAATTTTTTTAATTTAATAATAAAAATAACTTAAGCTTCCACAAAATATGTGGAAATTTTTTTGTTGACTTTAAAAATAGATACTAGTATAATAATATAGTCCGAATTAGGACTGAGGTATTATATGGATTATAAAAATGAATTGAGAGAATTATTTAATATTTTTAATGAAACAAATAAAGCCTATAATGAACTTGCAAGTAAAGTTGGCTTAAGTTATAATCAAATGGTTATTTTATATTATCTTCAAAGTCATTATAATGTTACACAAAAAAATATTGTAAATGATATGCTTATTCCTAAACAAACAATTAATACAATTTTAAATAATTGGATTAATGCAGGTTATATTTCCTTTGAAAATAAATTGACTAAAAAGAATAAGATTATATTATTAACAGAGTTTGGTAAAAAGGAGCTAGAACCTAAAATAACTTTTGTTATGGATAAGGAACCTATTATACTAGAAAGACTAGGAGATGTGACTAAATCTTTAGTTTTATCAAATTTAAATTATTTAAAAATTATGAAGGAGGTAATAAAAAATGAAGAATAATATGGATAAATGTTTTACATTTAAGCAAATTCTTAAATTTACATTACCGAGCATCATTATGATGATGTTTTTTTCTCTTTATACAATTGTCGATGGTATTTTTATTTCTAATTATGTTGGTACAACGGCCTTAGGCGCTTTAAATATTATTTATCCTTATCAATGCTTAGCTATTGGCACGTCTGTTATGATTGCATCGGGAGGAAGTGCAATTGTAGGAAGAACATTAGGAGAGCACAAACAAGAAGATGCACGTAAATTTTTTACAATGTTTGTTATGGTTGAAATTATTTGTGCAATTACTTTCTTAATTTTAGGCTTATCATTTCAAGGGCCTATTTTAAAACTGCTTGGTGCTAGTGATGAACAAATGCCTTATGCTATTAAATATTACCTCATTTATACTTGCTTTTTACCGTTTTCTTTCTTACAAAATGCCTTTCAGACACTTTTTGTGACTGCAGGTAAGCCTCATTTAGGCTTAGGATTAGTTATTTGTGCAGGTATTATGAATGTTTTTTTGGATTATTTCTTTTTAGATATTTGTTCTATGTCAATTGAAGGTGCGGCTTTAGGTACGGTACTTGCGTGCTTGATTCCATCAGTTACAGGTCTATTATATTTTAGTTTTAATCGTAAGGAAACATTATATTTTGTTAGGTTTAAATTTGATTTTATGAAAATTAAAGAGGCATTTACTAATGGTTCATCTGAGATGGTTACAAATTTGGCTAATGCTATATCAACCTTCCTTTTTAATTATCAATGTCAAAAATTTTATGGAGATGACGGAGTTGCATCAATAACAATTATTCTATATTTTCAATTTCTATTTACGGCTATTTTATTCGGTTATTCGATGGGAATTGCACCCGTATTTTCATATAAGTATGGTAAAAATGATAAGAAGGAACTTAAATCAATTTTAAGGAGAAGTTTAGCTATTATTGGCACAATTAGTGTTTTAGCTTATGGCTTATCATTCGTTTTAATTAATCCAGTTGCACATTTCTTTTCGGGTGGATCAAAGAATGTATTTGATATAACGGTTAATAATTTTGCTTTATATAATTCTGCTTTTATTTTGTTTGGTATTTCTATTTTTGCCTCAAGCTATTTTACTGCTTTAGGTAATGGCTTAGTATCGGCAGTAATTTCATTTTCAAGAACGATTTTATTTTTAACTATTGCTTTAATTGTTTTACCAATTATATTTAAAGAAAATGGTATTTGGATTTCGGTTCCTGTTGCGGAAGCCATTGGTGTTTTTGTTTCTATCTTTTGTCTTATAAAATACCGAAAAAAATATTTATACGATAGTTGTAATCAAAAAGAAGATGTGCTAGGATAATTTTGAACTTAATAACCAGGAAATGATGTTCTTCCTTGTTTTATAACAAAACCGCAATTATGCTGATGACGTCTATAGTTTTTTACTATGGAGTTATCAGCTTTTTTATTAGAAAGGAATTGATTAGTTATGTTTTAAAGTTTATTTTTAGTTTTTTTGTAGGAGTAATTGGTGGAATTTTATTTGAAAAAATTAAAATACCTAAAATTATCTTTTATTTAATTATAGGGATTTTATTTGGAGGATGATGTCTTAATTTAATTTATCCTAGTCTTGATGTTATTCCTGATTATCTAAGACAAATTGCTTTAATAATTATTTTGACAAGGTCAGGATTAGCTCTTGATTTTAAATTTTTAATTAAAATTGGAAGACCTGCTATTTTAATGTGTTTTTTACCTGCTAGCTTTGAAATTATAGGAATTATTATTTTTGGACCATTATTACTTAATATATCTTACCTAGAGGCTACATTACTTGGTTGTGTCTTAGGTGCAGTTTCACCGGCTATTGTAGTTCCAAGAATGCTTACAATGATTGAAAATAAAGAAGGAGGCGATATCCCTAAGGTTATTATGGCAGGGGCTTCTTGTGATGATATTTATGTTATTGTCATATTTTATGCTTGCCTAAATGCCTTAAAAACAAGTAGCTTTAATTTTTTATCTATTTTAAAGATACCATCAAATATTATCTTAGGAGTGTTACTTGGCTTATTAATAGGAATTGGATTAATTAATTTATATAAATGCTTCAAGTTGAATTCAACAATTAAGGTTATTATAATGCTTGGTGTTTCATTTTTAATGGTATGGCTTGAAAACTATGAGAAGACTTGTGTTAGCATTTCAGCCTTACTTGGTATTATTGTTATGTCTATAATATTATCTTCAAAAAATTCAGATTTAAATGATGTAAAACAATCATATAATCATTTGTGGAACGCCTTTGAAATTTTACTCTTTGTGCTTGTTGGTACAAGAGTAAAGCTTAATTTAGTTTTTTCATTTGAAGGATTAAAAATTTTTATCTTGATTTTAATCGGGCCTTCATTTAGAACTATTGATGTTATATTAAGTGTTATGAAAAATAAGTATAATCTAAAAGAAATAATCTTTTTTGTTGTATCATATCTTCCTAAGGCTTACTGTTCAAGCATCAATTGGGGCGATTGCTTTAAGTGAGGGCTTAGCATGTGGTGAAATTGTTTTAACGGCCAGTGTTATTGCAATCATATTTACAGCTCCCGTTGGTGCAATTTTAATTGATTGGCTTAAGTCTAAAATATTTTTACAAAATAAAAAAAATGTATAGAAATTATATAGTAGATATAGTATAATCTTTGCTAGACACTTTGTAAAATGTAGTGAATAATTGGAGGGTTATATATGTCTGAAAAATATGTGTATCACTTTGAGGAAGCTTATGGACTTGGTAAGGAGCTTCTTGGTGGTAAAGGTGCTGGTCTTGCGGAAATGACACACATTGGTGTTTCGATTCCTCAAGGCTTTACAATTACAACGGAGGCTTGTACTTTATATTATGAAAACGAAAAAAAGCTTCCTTCTTTTTTAATTGAAGATATTAAAAAAGGTATTAAAGAGGTTGAAAGAAAAACTAAAAAGCATTTTGGTGGTAATCGAAATCCTCTTTTAGTTTCAGTAAGATCAGGGGCTCGTGTATCAATGCCTGGTATGATGGATACTATTTTAAATTTAGGCCTTAATGATATGACAGTAGAGGCTCTTGCAAGAGAAACTAATAATGAAAGATTTGCTTATGATTCATATCGTCGCTTTATTTTAATGTTTACAAATATTGCTAAGGGACATCCAAGAACTGAAATGGATATGATGCTTGAGCGTTTAAAACAAGAAAAGGGTTATAAGCTTGATACAGAGGTTAAGTCATCTGAACTAAAGGAGCTTGTAGAGAAATATAAGGATTATTATAAGTCTGTTTTTAATGAGGAATTTCCAACTGATCCTTATGTTCAATTAATTGAAGCAGTAGAGGCTGTTTTTAGATCTTGGGATAATCCACGTGCTAATGTTTACCGTATGATGAATAATATTCCTTATTCATGGGGAACAGCTGTAAATGTTCAGTCAATGGCTTTTGGTAATAAAGGTGAAACATCAGGAACAGGGGTAGCATTTTCAAGAAACCCAGCAACAGGTGAAAAAAAGGTATCAGCTGAGTACCTACCAAATGCTCAAGGTGAGGATGTTGTAGCAGGTATTAGAACTCCTCTTCACATTGATGAACTTAAAAAAAGAATGCCAGAGGTATATGAGGAATTTATGGCTACAATTAAGCGTATGGAAGCTCATTACAAAGATATGCAAGATATGGAGTTTACGGTTGAAGATGGTCATTTATATTTTCTTCAAACAAGAAATGGTAAGCGTACACCTAATGCTGCTTTAAAAATGGCATGTGATATGGTTGATGAAGGCTTGATTACAACTGATGAGGCAGTTCTTAGAATTGATGCTAATAGCTTTGATAAGCTTTTACTTCCTAACTTTAAAAAAGAAAGCTTAGATGAAAAAACACCAATTGCGATAGGACTTCCAGCAGGACCAGGTGCTGGTACAGGCTATTTAGCCTTTTCAGCAGAAGAGGCTGAGCGTCGTCATAAGCAAGGGAAGAAGGTTATTTTAGTTCGCGCGGAAACATCTCCTGAAGATATTGTAGGCATGATTTCAGCTGAGGCAGTTTTAACAATGCGTGGTGGAATGACATCTCATGCAGCAGTAGTTGCTCGTGGTATGGGTAAATGTTGTGTTTGTGGATGCGCTGAGGCTTTAATTGATGAGGTAGCAAGAACTGTTACAATTAATAATAAAATATATACTGATAAGGATATTTTTTCTATTGATGGTTCAACAGGTAACGTATATCTTGGAGAAATTGAAATGGAAAGCCCAGATCTTACTACAGGCTATTTTGGTAGATTAATGAAATGGGTTGATGAAAAAAGAAGATTAAAGGTAAGAACTAATGCGGATAATGCTCGTGATGCTAAACAAGCTCTTTTATTTGGTGCTGAGGGAATCGGTCTATGTCGTACAGAGCATATGTTCTTTGAACGTGATCGTATTTTTTCTATGCGCAAGATGATTCTTGCTAGTACACATGAAGAAAGAGTGGAAGCTTTGAATGAGCTTTTACCAATTCAGCAGTCTGATTTTGAAGAATTATATACAATTATGGATGGTAAAAATGTAAACGTACGTTTATTAGATCCACCTCTTCATGAATTTCTTCCTAACGATGAAGCTTTAATTGAGGAATTAGCCTCATCAACACATCATACCGCTTTGGAAATTAAGGATAAAATAAAGGAATTGCATGAATCTAATCCAATGATGGGACATCGTGGTTGTCGTTTAGCTGTTACCTATCCAGAAATTTGTGTAATGCAAACAAGTGCTATAATTAATGCGGCAATAAATGTTTCTAAAAGAACAAATAAATTAGTTAATCCAGAAATAATGGTACCACTTGTACTTGATAAGGAAGAACTAAAATTTGTTAAAAATATCATTACCACAACTGCTAACAAATTAATTTTAGCATCTGGTTTACCAATGAAATATCATGTTGGAACAATGATAGAAGTTCCTCGTGCAGCTCTTTTAGCTGATGAAATTGCTTCTTATGCTGAATTTTTCTCATTTGGTACAAATGATTTAACGCAAATGACAATGGGATTTTCACGTGATGATTCTGATAAATTCCTACCAGCATATTATGAAAATAAGATTTTAGAAGAAAATCCATTTAAAACACTTGATCAAAAAGGAGTAGGAAAGCTTATTTCAAATGCTGTAAAGCTTGGAAGAATGACAAATAAGGATCTTCATATTGGCGTTTGTGGTGAAACAGGTGGAGACCCTAAATCAATTGAATTCTATCATAAGGCTGGTCTTGACTATATTTCTTGTTCTCCATTTAGAGTACCAGTTGCTCGCCTTGCGGCAGCTCAAGCAGCTATTAAAAATAAATAATATAATTATAAAAGGTGTGTCATTTATGATGCATCTTTTTTATATAAATTTTATTGTTATAATATTATTGTGTAATTTAGTGCTATTTTGTTAAAAATATTCGTGTATTTTAGTGTGAAAAATGTAATATAATTCACGCGTTTTTACAAGAATGTTTTATTATTAGAATTACTTATTATGATATTTTATTGCTCAAAAGAAATATTTAAATTTCATAATCATAATGAATTAATGTATTTTGTAAATGAAAATGTTCATAAAAAATACTGTTATTGTCTTTACTGAATATAAATCATATAATTCATTGATAAATAGTTACCTGTTAGTATTGAATCTCTAAAATAATTGAAAGGATATCAATGATTTAATTGAAATGAAAAAAAATTATTTTTGTTGCGTTAATGCTTTGCTCAATTGGCATAACTATTTTTGATTTTATTAATAGACCTTATATTAATTGGTTTATTCTTTTGTACCACTTTATGCTGTATTTTGTATTTGACTAAAAAAATTCAGAATTTTTTGTTATATTTCTTTTTTTCTTTTATATTTTATGGTAAAATTAAAATATTAAAAAGAAAAGGATGTGGAATTATGAGTAATATTTATGTTGATAATTATAAATCAGTTTTAAGCTTAGAAGAAACAGAAATTGCAATTAAGCTTGTAAAGGATACATTTGAGCGTAAGTTAAGTGAAAAACTAGGCTTAACAAGAGTGTCAGCGCCGCTTTTTGTTGAACCAAAAACAGGCTTAAATGATAACCTTAATGGGTATGAAAGAGCAGTATCATTCAAGGTAAATCAAACAGGTGATGAATTAGAAATTGTTCAGTCTTTAGCAAAGTGGAAGCGTAATGCCTTGAAAAAATATGGATTTAGGGGAATTTATACGGATATGAATGCGATAAGGCCCTTTGAGGAGCTTGATAATATTCATTCACTTTATGTTGATCAATGGGATTGGGAAATGGTTATTTCTGTTCTTGATAGAAATAAGGATTTTCTTAAAGATGTAGTAAGAAGAATTTATAAGGCATTACTTGAAACATCTGAGGTTATTGAAAGGAAGTACCCAAAAATTGTTCATTATCTACCATATGATATAAAATTCATAAGTAGTAAAGAGCTTTTGGAAAAATATCCTAATTTAAATAGTAAAGAGCGTGAAAATAAAATTGCAAAGGAATATGGAGCTGTTTTTATAATGGATATTGGTGATAATCTTAAAAATGGAAAGCCTCATGATTTAAGAGCAGCAGATTATGATGATTGGCATTTAAATGGTGACTTAGTTCTTTGGTATGAGCCATTAAAAATTGCTTATGAAATATCTTCAATGGGAATAAGAGTAGATAAGAAATCTCTCATTTATCAGCTTAAAGTTAAGAATGAAGAATATAAGCTTAAGTATAAATATCATCAAGATATTATAAATGATAAATTACCTCTTACAATTGGTGGTGGAATTGGTCAATCAAGAATGTGCCTTTTTATGCTTAATAAGGTTCATATTGGTGAGGTTCAAGCTTCCTTTTGGTCTTTAAAGGATATAGAAGAGTTTGCTAAACTTAATATAAAACTATTATAAAATTAAGAAGATATAGTTTTAGTTATAGTCGTCTTTCTTCTCAGGATTTTAAAAAAAATTCGAACCAATAAAAAGAATATTTATTAAAATTGAGCATTAATTTAGTAATTAATATAATTTTGATTTCTTAGGTATAAATATAAATGTGTGCGTATAAGGCTTTAGTGCTATGTAAATGGCGTTCCTATTATATGGTAAACAATTAATAAGTATAATATTTTATTTAGCATATTGCATTAAAAAAATTAATATGCTAAAATAAATGCACTAAGGGAGTAGATGGCCCTAATCGGAGTAATATTCGTCAGCTCGATTTGAAAATCCGGATATTACCTAAGCATCAAGACTTAGTATAGTTTTACTATGCTTGTCTTGGATATAACTTTAATATGACAGGCATAGTTGCCTGTTTTTTTATGCTTAGGAGGAATTAATATGACATGCTACGAAACTAAACAAATTGATGAAACATTAGACGAACTTAAAACCTCAAAAAATGGTTTGTCAGAAGCTGAAGCTTTAAAAAGACTTGAGGCTGATGGTAAAAATGAATTAAAAGAAAAAAAGAAGAAATCTTGGATTAAAATATTTTTAGGCGAGTTAAATGACCCAATGATTTTTGTTCTTTTTGCAGCTATTGCGGTTACTATTGGTGTTTCAATTTACGACACAATTAAGGTGATAAAAGAAGGAGGTGTATTTTCTTTTATCAGTACAGGTGATTGGCCTGATGTTATTATTATTTTAGCTGTTATTTTAATTAATGCTTTAATTGGTACAATTCAAGAAATTAAAGCTCAAAATTCACTCGAAGCCTTAAAGAAGATGTCTTCACCCGAAACAAATGTAATAAGAGATTCTAAAAAACAAAGAATTAAATCTCAAGATTTAGTTAAAGGTGATATTGTTATTCTTGAAGAAGGAGATACCATTGGGGCTGATTTAAGATTAATTGAAAGTCATAATTTGAAAATAATTGAATCATCACTTACTGGTGAATCTGTTCCGACGGAGAAAAATGCGAGCTTAGTATTTTCTAATCCTGTTGGTATTGGAGACCGCCTAAATTTAGCTTATATGTCAACGACCGTTTCTTATGGAAGAGGACTTGGTGTTGTCGTAAATACAGGAATGGAAACGGAAATTGGAAAAATAGCTACCTCAATTGATATGGAAGAAGAAAATGAAACCCCTCTTCAAAAGGTTTTAGCTAAATTGTCAAAATATTTAGGCTTGTTAACATTATTAATTGTAATTCTTGTTTTAGTGGTTGATTTTATTTGGATTTTTATTGATGGTAAGAATTTAGAAATTGAAGCTTATATTGAAGCTATTTTATCATCAATATCGCTTGCTGTTGCGGCAATACCTGAGGGACTTGCAGCGGTTGTAACAATTGTTCTTGCAATTGGTGTTCAAAGAATGGCTAAAGCAAATACGATTGTTCGCAAGCTTCATTCTGTTGAAACATTAGGCGCAGTAAGTGTAATTTGTTCCGATAAAACAGGAACTTTGACACAAAACAAAATGACAGTTACAGAAGCATATACGATTGATAAATACTATACTGATTCTAATTTTAATAAAAATGATGCAAGCGACTCCTTAAAGCTTTTAGCTAAGGGAATGAGTTTATGTTCAAATGCATCTGTTGATGATGGCATATATGGTGATCCTACAGAAATTGCTCTTGTAGTTCTTGCAAATAGCTTGGGTATGCCTAAAAAAATAATTGAGGCTGAAGAAGAAAGAATATCTGAATATCCTTTTGATAGTAATCGTAAAATGATGTCTACAATTCATAAGACAAATAATGGCTATATAACCTATACGAAAGGTGCAATCGATAGTATTTTAAAAGGAACTTCCTATATTTATGATAATGGCAAGATAAGAAAGATTACTAATGAAGATTTAATGAAAATAGATGAAGCTAATAAGCTATTTTCAAGTAAAGCTTTAAGAGTATTAGCACTTGCATATTATAATGGTAATTCTAAAGAAGAGAAGGACTTAATTTTTGTTGGCTTAGTTGCTATGATTGACCCTCCAAGAAAGGAAGCAATACCTGCTGTTTTAAAGCTTCACGAGGCCGGAATTACAACTATAATGATTACAGGAGATCATAAGGATACAGCTTATGCAGTTGCAAGTCAACTTGGAATATGTACTAATATTGAGGATTGTATGACTGGACAAGAAATAGATCTTTTAAGTGATGAGGAATTAAGAAATACTGTAAAACGAGTACGTGTATTTGCTAGAGTTTCTCCCGAAAATAAAGTGCAAATAGTTAAAGCTTTAAAAGCTAATGGTAATATTGTGGCGATGACAGGTGATGGTGTAAATGACGCACCATCCTTAAAGGCTGCGGATATTGGTATTGCTATGGGTATTACAGGAACTGATGTAGCTAAGAGTGCAGCAGATATGGTTTTAGCTGATGATAACTTTGCATCAATAGAGAGAGCGGTTGAAGAGGGAAGAGGAATTTATGCTAATATTAAAAAAACGGTTTATTTTCTTCTTGGAAGTAATATCGCTGAGGTTTTAGCAATGTTTTTCTTAATTATTTTAGGGCTACCAGCCCCATTAATTGCCATTCATCTTTTATGGGTAAATCTTATTACTGATTCACTTCCAGCAATTGCTCTTGGTATGCAACCGAAGGATAAATCAATCATGAAGGATCATCCTAGAAATCCAAATGAAGGAGTATTTGCGGGTAATGGGTTAAAACTAACCTTAGGCTATGGTATTATTATTACTATTTGTGTTGTAATTTCATATTTTTCATGTGGTTTTTTAAATCATGCATATACAATTTCAAGTATTAAAGCATTGTATACAAGTAATCCTTTAATCTTACATCAAGCACAAACAATGGCTTTTACAACTTTAGCTTTTGCTGAACTTTTCCATATGATAGGAATGAGTAATATTAAGGAAAGCTTTATTCATATTTTTAAAGATAAGAATCATATGCTTTATATTGCTTTTATAGCTGGTATATTACTTCAATTTCTTGTAATTGAGGTGCCAGGAATTTCTGATGTTTTTTCAACTCATAATTTAACTCCTATTTGCTGGCTTATAACAGCAGCAATGTCCATATTACCACTAGTTGTTCATGAACTTGTTGTTTTAATTAATTATATTAAAAGGAAAGAATTGAAATAATAGCTAATTAACTTTATAATAAAACTAGGTTGGTGATATTATGCTTGTTAATTTGATGGACTTGATTAATTTTTCAGATGATGAAAGATTAAGTCAAAAATATGTAAAATATTACTTAAATTTTAAAGTCTCTAAGCAATATCGCCATGAAGAGATAATCACAATAAAAAAAATGGTTGAGCTGCTAGACCTTGATTATGAGTATTTAGGAGGCTTTACCTATAGTTTTATATTGCCCCATTTAAATAAAGAATTAGACCTGATAAAGGTTACTAAAAATTCAGTTATAAATATTGAACTTAAAAGTGCTAAGGTATCTGATGGTAGAATATTAAAGCAATTAAATCAAAATAAGTATTATCTTCATTTAATCCATAAGCCGTTATATCAATATACCTATGTAATGAGTGAAAATACATTTTATAAAATAGATAATGATTCCATAGTTATGGCGAAGCCAGAAGAGGTAAGAAAACTCCTTTTAAATCATAAAAAAGCTATTCCTATTGACTTAGGTGATATTTTTAAACCTGAAAATATTTTCGCATCTCCTTTTTATATGACATCTAGATTTATTCAAAATGATTATCTTTTGACTGATTCAGAACAACTTGTTGAAAGACAAATAATAAAATTTCTTGAAAATGATGAAGATGTTATTGTAGAAGGACCAACGGGCTCAGGTAAAACGATGGTTTTATATGATGTAGCAAGGAAACTTGAAAAGGGAATCATTATAAGTCCGTATCAAGTTGAATCATTCCAAAAGCTAAATGAAGCTTTTCCTTCGTTTAAAACGATTAGTATTGAAGAATTTAGAAATTTTGATGATATTAAATATTGTTTTATTGATGAGGTAAGTAAAATAGAAACTCAAAAAATAAATGATATTATTTTAGAAGGAAAAAGAAAAAATATAAGGATTGTTTTGTTTTTAGATTTAAAGGAAAATGATGAAATTATGTCATCATTATTAGGATTAACTAATAATATTTTAAGGCTTACAAGTCCGATTCGTACCTCAAGAGAAGCTTTAGATTTTATTGATTCATTGTTTTATCATAAAAAGTTATTTAATAATCCTAAATATAAGGTTATTTATTCTAGTGAATGTTATTTAGCCTCTAAAATAAATGATTATGTAAAAAAAGGCTATACTTATATTTCTTATGAAGATAATGAAAAAATATCAGACTATTCTTATAAACTTTATACGAAAAGAGCATATCCTTATGAATTTCAAAAAATAGTAATGTGTATTGATGATAAGTTTTATTTAGATGAGAAAAAGCATTTAAAATCAATACAAAATGATGATGGAATTTACTATACAAGGCTTTTGTATCAAGGACTTACAAGAGCAAGAGAAGAAATTGTTGTAATTATAACTAATAAAAAGATTTTAGCTGAATTGATAGATATTTTATAAAACGTTTTCACAAAAAAACACTTACAAGAATTTTTTTTCTTTGTTAAAATAAAGTTGTTAAATAAGATATTAATAGGCACTAAATGTCTAAGCTCGAATGCCCGACCGAGCTTACATTTAGGCCTTTTTTTATGGAGGTTTTTATGGAAAATGATTATTTAATAACTGAAAAAGAAGGAAAATTATTACTGAAATTTTCAATACCATGTATTTTATCTTTATTAATTAGTGCTCTTTATAATATTGTTGATCAAATATTTATTGGTAATTCCTCAGTTGGAGCTATTGGAAATACTGCAACTACTATTATTTTCCCACTTACGGTAATTGCGCTTGCTTTTGCTTTAATGCTAGGAGATGGTGGTGCAGCTTATATGTCACTTTGTATGGGAAAGGGTGATGGAAAGAAGATTAATAAATTGGTTGGTAGTCTTATAACAGTAAGTATTTTAATTAGTGCTATCTTTTTATTAATTGGATTTCCTTTTCTTGACAATATTGCTTCATTTTTTGGTGCCAAAACAGAAGAATCTTTAAAATATGCTCATGAATACGGTTTTATAATTTTAATAGGAATTCCCTTTTATATAATTATGAATATGTTAAATTCAATTATTAGAGCTGATGGTTCACCTAAGGTTGCGATGATTTCAATGGTTATAGGTGCAATTATTAATATAATATTAGATGCTTTGTTTATTTTAGGTCTTGATTTAGGTCTTACAGGAGCTGCTCTTGCAACAATTATTGGACAAATAGTATCATTTATTATAAGTGTTATTTATTTGTTTAGAGCTAAAAATTTTAAACTTGAAATTACTTCCTTTAAGCCTGACCTTAAGCTTTTATTAGAAGGTATAAAAATGGGTGCCTCATCCTTTTTAACGCAAATATCAATTGTAATTATTACAGTTGTTTCTATGAATATGCTTGCTAAATATGGTGCTTCAAGTAAATATGGAATTAATGATCCTCAAGCCATTATTGGTGTTGTAATGAAGCTTTTTACAATTGTTGTAAATATATCGGTAGGTATAAGTGCAGGAGCCCAGCCGATAATTGGTTATAATTATGGTGCAGGAAAGAATAAGCGTGTGAAAAAATTGTTTTTTATGATAATATGTTTAAATATAATTTTAGGTTTAATTGCGACTATTTTATTTGAAACTATATCAGGTCCTATTTTAAGTATTTTTGGTACTAATAGTCTAAATCCAGAATTATACAAGGAATTTGGAATTATGACAATGCGCATTTATCTATTACTTATTACTTTTACTATTATCCAAAAATCAGTATCAATCTTTTTACAAGCTATGGGCTCTCCCATTGAAGCGGCAATTTTATCTTTAGCAAGAGATGTAGTTGGTATGGTTATTTTTACAGTTGTATTACCAATGTTTTGGGGTATTGAAGGAATTTTATGGTCTGCACCATTTACAGATGTAATAAGTATAATTTTAGCAATTATTTTTTCAATCAAAATGCTAAAAAAACTTAATAATTAAAATGTAGGATGTATCTTTTAGAGATACATTTTATTATTTTTAAGATAAAATGTAATCTAAAATTGGCTTTTTAAGAAAAAGTATGATAAAATTGTAATGATAATTAAAATAGGATGTGAATTTTCATGAATGATTTTTTGTTTCAATGTGTGAGTAAAAAAACAATGAATGTTGCCATTTCACAAAATGAAGAATTTAATAATCGACTAAAAAAACATCTCCTTGATATGAATGATATAGAAATTGAATATCGTGATAATGCTCCTATTTTTAGCTTAACACCATTTGTTCAAGTAAATATTCATCAAAATTGTGATTCATATTATGTGGTTGTTATCCCTGATTTTCAATTTAATCAATTTGAACGTTTTGTTCCAACATTAAAAGGTATTTTCTTTGATTATAACGAAGAAACGGGATACATTGTGTTTTATAATTCTAAAAATAATGAAATTTTATTAAATGAACCACTAAAGAATGTTTTATCACTTGATAAAAATATTTTGAAAATAAAGAAAAAAGATTTTTCAAACTTCGTATTAATAATGCAAAGTGCGCTTCAAGGAAAGAAAAAAAGGCTAGATATTTCCTTTAAATCATCAATTGAAAAAAAAGATGTTACTTATATTTTAGAATCATCATATAAAAATCAAAGTCATACTTTAGGATATTTTAGAAATATTGATTCATATGCCAAAGAAATTGAAAAGCTTACAAATATTGCAAATAAGGATGCTTTGACAGGTGTCTATGCAAAGCAAGTAATTAAAAATAGAATTAAAGAGCTTTTAGAAGCCGCAAGCCTTAATGATAAATACATTATTGGTATTATAGATATTGATTATTTTAAAAACATTAATGATACTTATGGTCATTTATTTGGTGATGAGATATTAATCGCTTTTACTAAAAACTTGTCTAAGGCAATTGGAAAGGCTGGTATGGTTGGTCGAATTGGTGGGGATGAATTTTTATTCGTATATCCTGTAAAATCGACTGTTGAAGAGGATATTAAACCAATATGTCGTAAAATTAAACATATAATAAGACAAATCACTTTTCAAGACAAATCACAATTCACATTAACATCAACAATGGGTATTTCTTGTTATCCTAAGGATGGACTTAATTATGATGATTTATTTGTTACTGCAGATAAGGCACTATATCGTGGAAAGTTAAAGGACCGCGATTGTTATATTATTTATAATGAGGCTAATCATAGTTCAATAAAAAAAGATAATTATTTGACCTTTGCAGGGCTTCCTGAAAGAAAGAATTCTGATTCGAGTCTTGTTTCGGAATGCTTAGATGGTCTTTTAAATACAAATGATTTAGAAGAAGAAATTAATAATGTTATTAAAAAGACAGTTAATCATTTTAGAATAGATAGAATTACTATTTCAGACTCTAATTTAAATATTTTATTTCAATATAGTAGAGATAATCAGCTTCTTGACCATGGCTATGAATTATTTAATGATGAGTCATATAGAGCGTTATTTAAAACTGATAATATGCTCCAAATAACAGATATCGTCCAGCTAAGGACGAATAATCCACAGGTTACGGAGTATTATACAAATAAACATATTAAATCTTTAGTTCAAATTATTCTATACAATAATGGAATTATTTCTGGATATATTTCTTTTGATATGTATCTTGAACGTAGAGTATGGATGCCAGAAGAGTTAATGTATTTTAATATTATTTCAAAAATAATTTCGGGATTCTTTTATAAATTTCAAATTGAAAGAAAGCTTAAGGATGTTTCAAATGATGATGCACTTACCTGTTTATTGTCGCCTGTTCATTTTAAACAGCTTGTTCTAGAAAAAATAAAGGAAGATTTGACGGGCGCTTTAATAGCTTTTGATATTGTTAAATTTAGACTTATAAATGAATATAAAGGCTATGATTTTGGCTCTTCAATTTTAAAAGAAATAGCCAAGAAAATAACAAGTGTTAGTAAGTCGGATTATGTATGCCGTTTACATGATGATGTCTTTGTTTTGTATTCAAAATTTATTAATAAGGATACTATGCATAAAAAGTTTGAACTTGTAAAGCATATTGTTGATAGTGTTGGTACTCATTATAATATAACAATAGGCCTTGCACAAGGTGCTGTCATTTTTAATGTAAACGATGGTCTTGATTATCAAGCATTGATTGATAGGGCACTTGAGGCTAAGAAGTTTTCTAAGGATAATGGGATTACTCGTCTTATTATTTATGATGATAAAGTTCATGAGCAAACCATTATTAATCAAACTATCGAAGCTAAAATGGAAAATGCACTTAAAAATAAAGAGTTTGAGGTTTATTTACAACCTTGTTATGAGCTTAAGACAAATACAATTTCATCCTTTGAAGCTTTAGTTAGATGGAATACAAATGATGGTATTATGTCACCAGATCATTTTATTCCCTTATTTGAAAAGAATGGCTTTATTGTAAAAATGGATTTTTATGTATATGAGGTTGTTTGTCAAACCTTAGCTCGCTGGAAGAATGATGGACATCCTTTAAGAAGAATTTCGGTAAATGTTTCAAGCTGCCATATTAATGATAAGGATTTTGTTATAAAACTTAATGCTTTATTAAATAAATATAATATTGATAAAAAATATTTTGGAATAGAAATTACCGAATCATTATTTATGGAAAATGAAAACGATGTTATATCTTTAGTTGAAATATTATCTAAAGAAGGCTATCAAATTTATATGGATGATTTTGGAGTTGCCTATTCAACCTTAAATTTATTAAGTCGTGTTCATGTTGATGTCATAAAACTGGATCGTGGTTTTATAAGGAATGACTTTAGAAATAATAGGGAGACAATTGTAATTAGAAATATAATTCAAATGGCACGTGAGCTTGGTATTAATGTTTTATCTGAGGGGATTGAAACCCAAAAACAGGCCCTAGAGTTAAAGGACCTTAATTGTGATTATGCTCAAGGATTTTATTATCAAAAGCCTATGCCAATTAGTGAAATAGAAAAGCTATATTTGAAAAAATAGTTTGGAGATGTAATATTTATGAATATGGATTTTAAATCAAAACTTCCCATTCCCATGGAAGTAAAGAAGATGTATCCTGTTACAGAGGAAATGAAGCTTCAAAAAGAAAAAAATGATGAAGAAATAAGAAAGGTTTTTACTGGTGAAAGTGATAAGCTTATATTAATTATAGGACCTTGTTCAGCTGATCGTGAGGATGCGGTTTTAGATTATATGAAACGACTTCGCCTTCTTCAGGACGAGGTTAAGGATGAAATCTTAATTATTCCTCGTGTTTATACAAATAAACCAAGAACAACAGGAGCAGGCTATAAGGGCATGCTTCATCAGCCTGATCCTAATGGCAAGCCTGATATGCTTAAGGGTGTAGTAGCCATTCGTAAACTTCATATGGATGTTTTAAAGGAAACCGGCTTTAGTGGAGCTGATGAAATGCTATATCCTGATAATCATAGATATTTATCAGATCTTTTATCATACGTTGCCGTTGGCGCAAGGTCAGTTGAAAATCAGCAGCATCGTCTTACCGCATCAGGTATTGATTCACCTGTTGGAATGAAAAATCCTACAAGTGGTGATATTTCGGTAATGATTAATGCAATTAATGCGGCGCAGCATGGACATACATTTATCTATCGTGGCTGGGAGGTAGAGTCTAAGGGTAATCCTTTATGTCATGCCATTTTAAGAGGCTATGTTGATGATAGAGGCGTATCACATCCTAATTATCATTATGAGGATTTAGTTGCGTTAAACGAAGCTTATAAAAAGTCAGGTCTTCAAAATCCGGCTGTAATTGTTGATTGTAATCATTCAAATTCTGGTAAGCAATACCTAGAACAAATTAGAATTGCTAAAGAGGTTCTTCATTCAACAAGATATAATCCTGAACTTAGAAAGCTTGTTAAAGGTTTAATGATTGAATCATATCTTTTAGATGGAAATCAGCCTGTTGATGGAAAGGAATATGGTAAATCAATTACCGATCCATGCTTAGGCTTTGAAAAAACAAAAGAATTAGTGCTTGAACTTGCAAAAATGCGTAAGGGTGCATAAAAAATACTTGAAACATGAGCAGTTATGATGTATAATAATCATCGTAACTGATGTGGAGAAATACCCAAGCCCGGTTGAAGGGATCGGTCTTGAAAACCGACAGGGGATGAAAGTCCCGCGGGGGTTCGAATCCCTCTTTCTCCGCCATTAGGTTTTAAATCTGAAAGCCAAAATCTATATTATGATAATGGATATTTGGTATTCGAGTTCAAAATATAATCTAGAGATTGAAGATCACAAAAATGTGGTCTTTTTTCTTTCTTTTTTAATAATTTTAGAAAAAAGAGTAAAAAGCTTGTTTTTTTCTAATTCTTTTTATTATTTTTTCTCAAATTCATTGTTGCAATAGCTATATTATGGTAAAATATGCAATATAAAGATTAAAAAAGAGGACTATTATGGAATTTAAAGAAAAGCTTGTTTTATACGTGTATCATTGAACTTAACACAAATTGAATTAGCTAAGTATTTAAATGTTTCTTTTACTACAATAAATAGATGGGAAAACGGGAAAGTTAGGTCTTCTAAAAAGATTGAAATGGACCTTGAGATTTTTTTAAAAAAATGGAAATTACGATACAAGATTAATTTGAAGGAGTTTTAGTATGGCATTTATTACAAGAGAAGAAGCAAGAGAAAAAATAAAAAAAATCATAAGTGAACAAACACCAATTAAAACTGGTCAAACACTACCAATTAGAAGTGGTACTACTTTTAATGTTTATTTGATTCCAATCGAGTATTTGGCACCTAATGTTCTTAACGATAGAATTACTTGGAAAATTAGAGAATGGGAAGCAGAAAATGGTAGAAAACTATCCCCTAATAACCAAGAAGATGTTGAATATGTATATGATTTAATTGAAAAAGAATCTCCAAAAGATAATGATAATACGATGAAAGATTTGGCTGACAAGGGTCAACAAGTTGATGGTATTATTACCAAAGAAGGTATTATCATTGACGGTAATCGTCGTGCAACATTATTACGGAAACTATTCAGAGGGGCTGCTTCTAAGTATAACAAAAACTTAGAGGATTTTAGATTTTTTAAAGCAATTGTTTTATCCGAAGATATTGATGATAAGGAAATAATGGCCTTAGAAACTAGAATTCAAATTGGTGAAGATAAGAAACTAGATTACAATCCTATTTGTCTATATATAAAGGTTGATAATTTATCAAAGGCAGATTATAACGATCGACAAATCGCCAATTATATGAATTGTAAAGAATCTGATGTTAAAGAAAGACGTGAAATTTTTAAATTGATGGAAGAATACCTTGAATCAATTGGAAAACCAAATCACTATACATTACTTGAAGGCTTAGAGGACCAATTTATCAATACAAAAACTGTTTTTAAGCGCTTAGATAATGGCACATATGCAACTTATGATAGTTGGGAATATACTGATGAAGATGTTGCTAATTTTAAGCAAGTTTGTTATGACTATATGCGTGCTAAATTTGAAGGTAAGAAGTATCGTGATATATTAATTGGAAGACCAAATAAGACTAATGGCGTTTTTATCAAGAAAGATATTTGGGAAAAGTTTTATGAAAATCATGAGAGTATAATCGAAAATAATGATCCACAAAATGAAAAAGACTGGGAAATACTTGGTAAAAAGCAATTTGTCGCTAACCTTAAGGATGCGTCACAAAAATTAGAAGAAATTCTTGTTGAAAAAGATGTATCATCATTAATTAACACTATTCAATTAAAAGTTAGAAGTTTAATTGAATGTATTGATAAGAAAAACGATATGTCCGATGAAGATTTAGAAACACTTAAACAGGTTAATAGTGATTTATGGAAAATTATAAAGGAATTTAAATAAAATGGAAACAATCGCTAAGTATTGTGATAAAACTCTAACAATATGTAATTTTGATTTAAGCAACTCAAGAAAATTAATGAAAGTAAAAATTTTTTTAAATTCTAATAATCAATTAAAATATGAAGTTTTACAAGATTCTCTTATAATTAGTTTTTGTATATTAGATGAAAATATAATATCAACAGAAATCAAAAAAATTTTATCGTTTATTAACAATACATATGGTATAAGTGTTTCTTTGGATTCTAAGTTAGAATACAAAATAGATGAGAGTGAAGAAAAAAAGAATCAATTTTTCGAATCAATTTTAAGACTTAATAATGTTAAGAGAAACAATGAAACCGATGAAAATTTTAATTTGTTTTGTAATTATTCAGATGAGACTTTGGCTTGTAAATTAAGACCATATCAGTACAAGGCTGCTTATTATTTAACGATAGGTAATGGTGGTTTTGATTTTTCTGTTCCAGGTTCAGGAAAAACTATAATTTCATATGCTGCATATAATTATCTAAAATATAAAAAAACTTGTGACTATATTTTAATAATTGGTCCTATAAATTCATATAATGCATGGAATGATGAATATGAAACTTGTTTTAATAAGAAACCTGATTTTTATTCATTAGCGAATTTAGATAAAAACGAAGCTGTTGCTTATTTGTTATCTTCAAAAATTAATCATAAGGAAATCACTTTTGTAAATATTGATAAAGCCTGGCGTTTAAAAAAAGAAATAATTCAATTTGTTAGTGGTAAAAAGATTCTTCTTATAATTGATGAAGGACATAAGGAAAAGAATCCGGATGCTGCAATTACTAAAGCAGTTATGGAAATTACAAAATTCTGTTCTGTTAGAATTATATTAACAGGAACTCCTATGCCAAATGGTTATGAAGATTTGTATTCGTTGATGAAAATATATGAACCTTATGAAAAAATATTACCATTCAATTTTTCCGAATTAAAAAAATTAACAAAGAATGGTGCAAGTTTTGAACAGCAAAAAAGAATTATGGATTCAATTTTTCCATTATATTCTAGAGTTTCAAAAAAGTACTTATTAGAAACTGGTGAATTAAAAGAACCTCATATAACAATTGTTAATTGTGAATTATCAGATGAGCAAAGAAAAATATATAATTTTTTAAATGATTTCTCATATAGTATTGATAATGATTTTGACTCAATATTGAATGTGAGTTTAATGAAGGCTGTATTAATACGAAAGATGCAAACATCTGCAAACCCTGGCTTACTTTCTAAGAGTATTATAAATTCAATAGAAGAATATAAAAGAGAGTATTATGAAGAATATGACCAGGAGAATTCTGATAATGAAATGTTGATTAAAGCAGATAATGAATTAAAGAAATTATTAGTTTCAAGCGAATTAGCTACTATTATAGGACGATTTGAAAGCAATTTTTTAACTACACCTAAAAATGAAATAGCAGTTAAACTTGCTTTAAAACTAGTAAATTCAGGACAAAAAGTAATATTATGGGATGTTTTTGTTCAAAACATGTTGTCAATTAGACAGTTGATTAAGAAATATTATAATGGTGCTGTTGAAGTAATTAATGGCTTAATTGGCGGTGAAGATAGACTAAATGCTTTAGATAATTTTAAAAATGGAAATAGTATGATTATGATAGCAAATCCAGCTACATTAGCCGAATCTATTTCTTTGCATAAAGCATGTCAAAATGCAATTTACGTAAATAGAAACTTTAATGCAGCTCAATTTATTCAATCGAAAGATCGTATACATAGAATTAATATGCCTAAAGGAACAACTGCAAATTATTATTTTTTGATTAATAAAGATACTGTTGATGAAGAAGTTAATGATAGATTAAATTTAAAAGAGAATAGAATGCTAAGAATTCTTGATTCTTCAGATGTTGAAATTGGTGGAAGTGAATTCGATAACAATTCATTTATGAGTATGGATGATATTATTTCATCTTTTAAAAAGTAGGAGGAAACTTTTATGGAAGGAACAAATCAAATTGTTTTATTGAATAAGCTTTTGATGGAAGAATTAGACTTTTATAAGGGTATGACTACTACTGAATTAAAAGAAAAATTATCGATTGAAAGGCAATCGAAAAACATAAATGCAGTTATTTTTCAGCGTATAATATCTAATTCTAAGAAAAAAGAAAAAATTGATATATTAATGAACCATTGTAAGTGTATTGTTAAAACAGTAAATTTAGAGTGGAATAATAATCTTAAAGAATCTATGTCATTAAATGTTTTTAAATATTGTGATATTGTTGCCGAAGAATGGGAATCTTCTACTTTAAGAGATTATTTTTTGAATAATATATTTGTTTTTGTAGTATTAAAGAAGGACTATAATGATAGTAAATTGATTGATATTAAATTATGGAAAATGCCTTTATCAATCTTAGATTCCAGTGTTAAAGATACGTGGCTATTAACACAAGAATTAATAAAAAAAGGCAAGATAGTGAATTATATTGATAATCGAGGTAGAAATATTACTTATTTCCCAACAAGTAGTGAAACTAAATATATCCATGTTCGACCACATGCTCAAAATGCAAATGATGCTTTGCCACTTCCAGTAGAAGATAAAGTAACTCATAAAAATTTTTTTACTAAGCATAGCTTTTGGTTAAATAGTAGTTTTGTAAAAAAAATTGTTGTAGAGGATAGATATTATGATTAAAATGGATGGTTCTCAAATTACTATTTTATTAGCGTTTTATTACTTTGAATTTAAAAGAGCTGATGATAAAAAAATAAAGAGATTTGCTCAAAAGTATATTTCTTATTTCAAATTAGATACTAGCGTCCAAAATATAATTTATTCATTAAGTTTGTTTAAAAATGTTGATCCTTCATTTAATTCGATGTATAATTTAACTGGTGATGAAGATTATAAAAAAATATGGAAATATTATATTGAAGACGATAGAATAGACTTTTTAAGGAAAGAGTACTTAAATTTTAAAAATGGCATTAAACAGGAGAAAATGGTTGTTAATGTCGACGATAATTCATTCAATGAGTTATTTGATTTAAAAATAAATGATTTTAAATATAATGATATTATTGATCAACCTAAACCAAAATATGATTATAAAAAAGAAAAAATCAATGGTGGTGAAACACCAAGAGACTTGACTGTTGCTTTTAATGCCTTAAAAAAAGCTAACTTTAGTTGTGAAGTTGATAATAATCATTTTTTGTTTTTACGTAAGAATTCAAATATTAATTACACAGAAGGACACCATTTAATACCACTTAAATATCAAGATATGTTTGATGTGAATTTAGATGTAGAAGCAAATATTGTTTCTCTTTGCAGTAATTGTCATAATCAAATTCATTATGGTAAAGATTATGAAGCATTAATATCAAAACTATTTAATGAAAGAAAACTAAGATTAGATAAATGTGGAATTCATATAACTTTGGAGGAATTACTAAAATTGTATGAATAATTGAGGTGTATTTTATGGATAAAAAAGTTATAGAACTATTTGCTGGAGTTGGTGGCTTCAGGGTAGGCTTAAATAATATATCAACAATTGATTCTCAAGGACATGCAATTGAGAATGGTGATTTTCAATTTGTATGGGCAAATCAATGGGAACCATCAACTAAATCTCAACCCGCCTTTGAATGTTATAAACAAAGATTTAATTCACAAACTTGTGAAGTATCTAATGAAGATATTAATAAAGTAAATAAAAAGGATATACCAGATCACACGTTGTTATGTGGTGGATTCCCTTGTCAAGACTATTCTGTAGCACATTCATTGTCTAAAGAAAAAGGAATTGAGGGTAAAAAAGGTGTTTTATGGTGGGATATTAATTCTATTCTTAAGACTAAAAAATCTTCATTTGTATTATTAGAAAATGTTGATAGATTAGTTAAATCTCCTTCGAAACAAAGGGGAAGAGATTTTGGTATTATGTTACGATGTTTTCATGAGAATGGATATGGTGTTGAATGGAGAATAATTAATGCTGCTGACTATGGTCATCCCCAAAGAAGAAAACGAATTTATATATTTGCCTTTAGAAAAAATACCAATTATTATAAAAAACTAAAAGGATATAATCATATTGATATATTGTCTGAAAATGGTATATTTGCAAAATGTTTTCCAATTGAACGCGTAGGAAAAGTTAATTCAATTTCTTTACTTAATGATTATAGTGATTTAGTTGATTTATCTAATAATTTTAGTTGGGATTTCTTTGAATCTGGAATAATGATAAATGGACTAGTTGCTACTTCAAAAATAAATCCAATTAAGGAAAACCAATGTACATTGGCTAGTATTGCTGAAAAGAATGTTGATTCTCATTTTTATTTAGATGCGAATAGAGTAAGCAAATTCTCCTATTTGCGAGATAGAAAGAAAATAGCTAGAACCAAACCTAATGGTGAAAAGTATTGGTATTCAGAAGGGGCAATGAGTCCGTATGATTCTTTAAAATTACCTGGAAGAACTATGTTAACTTCTGAAGGAACTACTAATAGAAGCACACATATTTTGAAGGATAAAAAAGGAGTAAGAATTTTAACTCCTATTGAATGCGAAAGATTAAATCAATTTCCAGATAACTGGACTAACACAATGAGCGAACGAAAAAGATATTTTATGATGGGAAATGCTCTTGTATGTGGAATTATAAATAAATTGGGTAAGGAAATTTCAAGCATTATTGATTTTGAAAACTAACTTTTATTACAAAGTAATAATAGTTTGAGATGAAGCTAATTTTATTAAAATATGCGAAAATTTTAGGCGAGATATTGTCGGTCGTGAATGCCGCAGGAGTAGCACAACCTAAACGACACAATTTTATGTGGAAGGTTCTTGTATTAGCTTCGGTCTATGTGCGAGAAAACTCTTAGAACATGCAATAGAAATGAAAGACAAGAAACCAATATGGGAAAAGATAAATGCACCATGTGTTTGGGGTTTTACATCGTTGTCCGAAGTTCGCCATTCAATACGAAAACAAGATGAAAAAACATGGACAATACCAAAATCCAAATACAAAAATATAATGAAGATACAAAATCGTTTTTTATCAAAATATTTAACTGTACGAACTTTTCAAAGAATGATTAAAAATTGGTTGTTCAATATATTTGAAAATTAAGGACTGAAGCTTCAGTCTTTTTTTGTTTTTTGGAAAAACAATGTAAAAAAAGGAAATATGTTGTATAATCTTGACGTGGTGATTTTATGAATTTCATGGTCTGGATATTATTAATTTTATGTTTGATATACATATATTTTCAATTTAAGCGTTTTTCATTTATTAAAAATAAAAAGAAGCCATATAATTATTTAGTACCTTTAGCTATGTGTCTTCCTTTTATTATAGTAGCCATCTTTTATTTATGGGGTGTAGCTATTTTTGTTGTGCATTTAATGCTTTTTTATATGATTGCTAATTTAATTGTAAGAATAAAAAATAAAGGTAAAATAATTCATGCAAATGTTTTAAATGGTATTGTTTTAGGCTTTACGGCCGTCATAATGAGTATTGCCTTATTTGTATTAAGCCTTCATATCTTTGAAACTAAATATGATCTTAAAACTGATAAAACAGATGAATCATTAAGAATTGCTCAAATAACGGATGTTCATTTAGGCTGCACATTAGATGGTAAAAGCTTTTCAAAACGACTTTCTGATATTGAAAAAACTAATCCTGATCTTTTAGTTATTGTTGGTGATTTTGTTGATGATGAGACGAAAAAAAGTGATATGATAGGAGCCTGTAAAGCTCTTGGCAACTTTAAAACAAAATATGGTGTTTTCTTTATTTTAGGAAATCATGATAAAGGCTATTATAATTCTAATTACAGAGGCTTTAGTCTTGATGATTTATATGATGAGCTTTTAAAAAATAATGTGATTATTTTACATGACGAGGTATATAATTTAACAGAAAATTATGTTCTTGTTGGCCGTTATGATAGATCTTTTGAAGGAAGGATGGAGGCCTTAGAGCTTACTAAGAATATCTCTAAGGATAAGTATATTATTATGCTTGACCATCAGCCTAATGATTATGCAAATGAAAAAGATATGGCTGATTTAGTTTTATCTGGTCATACACATGGTGGTAATTTATTTCCGATTAATTTTATTGTAATGGCTTCAAATGATCAAACTTATGGAATAAAAACAATTGATAGCACAACATTTATTGTTTCATCAGGTATTTCTCAGTGGGCTATACCTTATAACACTTGTATTTTTAATGAATATGTATTAATTGATATAAATAGGTAGTTTAAAAATTGTTAAAAAATGTTATAATTTAAGGAAGGAGGGATGAATATGAAGGATGATTCAATACTAGAACCCTTAAAAATGTTTAATAGTAAATTTAAACAACTTCAACATGAAAATGGAGAAAAATATTTTGAAGAATTAGTTAAAGAATCTAAAATTGATGTGAATGCTAATCGGGAAACGATAAAAAAATATAAGAATGAGTTTGAACAAGGACAATATTATGAAAAAAAAGAAGGCAGTGTTAGGGGCATAAAAATCTTATTGGTAATTTTCGGTATTGCTGCTTTAATTTCAGGCTTAACTATGGCTTTTAGTGGCGTTAAGAGTTCAAGCGCTTTGTTTATTGTTTTAGGAATTGCTATTTTTGCACTTGGTATTTTTTCTTTTGTTGCAGTTTTTACAAAAATTAATAAAATAATTGAAGAACGCAAGCGAAAAAAAGAAGAGTTCTATAAAAAAGCATCTGACTTAAAAGTAATTGCTTATAATCAGATGGCTCCTCTTAACAGTCTTTATGATTACTATATGACATCAGAAATTATTGAACATACATCACCTTTAATTCAACTTGATGATATTTTTGATGCGGATAAGTATGAATATTTACATGAAAAGTTTAATTTAGGCGAGGTTACTGATCCTAATACTTCAGTTAATTACGTTGTTTCTGGTTCAATTGTTGGAAATCCATTTGTAATTGTTAATACTTTTAATATGCAAATGGTTCAAAAAGTTTATACTGGCTCCATTGTCATTCACTGGACTACAATAGAACGTAGTAAAAATGGTACAAGAACAGTTCATCATTCGCAAACGTTAACAGCGAGTGTTACTAAGCCGGCACCTGACTATTATTATGATACGCGTTTGATTTATGGCTGTGATGCCGCTCCAAACCTATCATTTGGTCATGAACCAACAAATATTAATGGTATGAATGAACGTCAGCTTGAAAAGTATGTAAAGCGTGAGACTAAAAAGCTTGAGGAGAAGGAAGAAAAAGCTACTAAGAATGGCGAAAACTTTACGGTAATGGCTAACAATGAATTTGATGCATTATTTAATGGTGATGATAGAGATAATGAGGTTGAGTTTAGACTGTTATTTACCCCACTTGCTCAAAAAAATATGCTTGATTTATTAAAAAGTAAGGTACCATACGGTGATGATTTTTATTTTTACAAGCATAAGAAATTAAATTATATTATTTCTAGCCATTCACAAAACTTTGATTATAATCCAGATATGTCTATTTTTCATCACTTTGATGTTGATGAAGCTAAGAAGAATTTCGTTGAATTTAATGATGAATATTATCAAAGCTTATACTTTGATTTAGCACCATTGCTAGCTATACCAAGCTATCAGCAAATTAAAACACAAGAGTATATTTATAATACTCCATACAGAGCTAATTTAACAAGTTATGAGCATGAATCATTAGCCAATCGTTTTGATAAGGATTTGCTTAAACATCCGGAAAGCTCTACAAGCTTGATTATAAAGACTAAGTTTGACGCTAAAAACGGAAAGTCAGATCAAGTTACAATTGAAGCACATTCATTTAAAGCTGTAAAACAAACAACTGTTGTATCAAAACTTGGTGGCGATGGAAGAATGCATGCTGTACCTGTAGTTTGGTATGAATATATTCCAATTGTAAAAAACACCTTAATGGAGGCTAAAAATACTAAGCTTAGAAAGAATGAATACTTAAAAGAAAAAAATAATAGTGAATTTTCACAATTTATGTCACAATATAGTAAAAATAATGCTATAATATACGAAAGAGGATTATTCTCTGTCTTACTTGATAAAGAGTTAGATGAGAATTCATCTTTAAAATTTAATTCGCTACTTGCGAGAAAAGGAGAAAAAGAATAATATGGCAAATCAATTAGATGAAATGACTGGCCCTGTTAATGAAGAGGGTAAGGATATTAATGTTATCCAAAAGCAAATTCCTGTTAAGGTAGGCGTTGGCTCAACAATTTTTGAAGTAATTTTATGGTGCTTATGTATTATTCCAGGTGTTGTTTTCTTAATTAAGAAAATTAACGCAGCTAAGTATCTACGTCAGCTTGAACAAAAGATTCAACATAATGCTTCACAAATTGATAATTATCTTGAACAAAGAGTTGTTATTTTACAAAACTGTGCTAAGCTTCTTGATAAAGCAATTGATCTTGATAAAACAACCTTCTCAGAAATTGCAAAATATCGTTCTGGTAATGTTGCTGATGATGCAGCAAGAAATGAACTTTCCGGTGCTCTTGATGGCGTTTCAAGAAAAATTAATATTGCATTCGAAAATTATCCTGATTTAAAGGCTCATCAAGAAATTGCTGATGCAATGCAACAAAACTCATACCTTCAACGTGAAATTACAGCTGCTCGTGAGGTATATAATGATAGTGTATATCAATGGAATAAAGCAATTCAAGAATGGCCAACAAAGATGATTGTAGCAGCAAAGCAAGGTTATACAACAAGAATTCCATTTACTGCATCTAAAGAAATTAAGGATAAAGCAAGAGACGTTTTCTTTTAATTAAAATTAAAGCTTAATTATCTTGTTTCACGGAGGTTTTTATGTATAGATGTCCTTTTTGTCATTCGACAAACATTGAGCAAGAAAGAGACTATAATGAACTAAAAATAGAACTTAAAGAAATAATGAAGGAAAACGAGAAGGATATGCCTCTTGAACTTAAACAAATTCTTAATGAAGCTATTGTTTATGATTTATATAATGATGAACAATATTTGAAAAATCTCGAGCTTCATGGAATGACATTATTTTGCAATGATTGTGGTTATATTTTTAAAGAGTATGATGTAGTTGATGATGCAAATTTTATCCCACCTACAGAAATATCTAAGGAAGAATTCGAACAAGTTATCTTAGATGCTCTTCATAAACAAAGAAGAACAATTATAGAACTTGATACAGAAGAAAAAGAAAAAATGTTTTTACAAATAGCTTGTGGCAAAAGAAAAAAATTCTACAAAGAAATGGCTCAAAAGGTTGTAGATGATTTGAGTGAAACCTCAAAGATGCTTGATGAAATTGAATTAGAGGAAGAAGAAAATAATAATTTACCTTCATAAAATTTATAGCATTTTTATGCTATAAACTGCCGTGATAGCACAGTTGGTAGTGCAACGCACTCGTAACGCGTAGGTCGCAGGTTCGAGCCCTGTTCCCGGCACCATATAAGAAGTAATGGTTTGATACAGTAATAATTGCTGTTTCAAGCCTTTTTTTATATTCAAATTCGTAGTTCGAATTTGATAATAAGTGTAACAACGAGATTTAATTTAAGGTATAAATGCGTGAATGAACAGAAGTAGTTATTTAGCACAATAAACTTTTACTTGCATAAAAATTTTTATTACTATACTCATCTATCAAATAACGTTAATATTTTGGCAAATATACAATAATGAATTAAAAAATAACAACATATTTTAACGAATTAATAAAAACTGATAGTAATTAAGATATGGGGTAATAGGAATTGATTAGCTCTAGCGAATTCATAAAAGGTTATACAAAAATAATCATATGTGCTTATCTATTTAGACAACGAGATTATTTATATAACATAGCAAAAAATATCAAAAAATGGTGAAGGGTATGTAAAAATAAGTAATTCGTCTGCCCTTATTGCCATAAAAGAAATGGAAAAGGATAGCTTAGTGTCTTATGATATTGAGATATCTACACAAAATCAAGAAAGAAAGTACTATGCGTTAACAGAAAAAGGTAAAAACTTCTATTTATCAAATAGAAATTATTACATAAAAAGTTTACATTTATTACAAATTATGATAGGTGATGACTATGAAAACAGAATATCAAATAATAAAAAAAGAGTAAGAAATGAGTTAAAAAACAGGAAGATTATAGATGAAAAAATCGTTGAAGAGTTTACTCAAACTTGTTTTGATGATTATAATTTATCATTAGAGAATGGTGAAAGTAAAAATGATGCATTAAAGTCTGTTTTTTCTGCTTTAACAGAAACTTTAGATTCATCTAATTTACTAAATCATAGGTCAAATCCTTATCACTATTCTTTAGTATTAAGTTTAGTCTCTTTTGTGGTTTGTTTCATTATTGCTCTAATTGGTTGGCTATGTGCTGATGTTTTAGATGTTTATGGCGTGATTTATCCACTTTGCCTTTTAGCAATATTAATTGTTTTAGTGTTTACAATTGCAAATTATAAGAAACGAAATAAAGTAGATTTTTTAATAGTTACCTTAATCTTTATAGCAGTCGTTATTATAAATATTGAGTGCTTTATGTTTTTTTATCGTGCTAGAACTGGTAATTTTTATTATTCATTAAACTATAATTTCCCAGGTCTTTTAAAGTTTAATAGATATGTGCTTACTTCCTCAGGGCAATTTAAATATGAAATATCAGAAACTATTTTGCTCTTTGAACCAACATTAATTGTTAGTCTAATTAGTTTAATTATTAGCATTATATTTGACATTATTGAAAAGCAAAGAAAAATATGTTAGGTATATTACTGACATTATTTTCTACGGTTTTAGGCATTAATTTGAGGTGAAAATATGGCATCAAGCAAGAAATATTTAAAGTTTATTTTAGGACAGATATCTGAATTAGAAGAAATTACTTATCGAGCTATGATGGGAGAATTTATTATTTATTATCGTGGCAAGATTGTAGGCGGTATCTATGATGATAGATTACTTGTTAAACCAGTAAAATCAGCAATTAGTTATATGCCGACACCTTCGTATGAATTACCCTATGAAGGAGCTAAAGAGATGTTGCTGGTAGATGAAGTTGATAATAAGGAATTTTTGACGGGCTTGTTTTATGCAATGTATGATGAACTGCCAGCTCCAAAGTCGAAAAAAAAGAAATAAACAACTTAGAATTTGTGATGAAAGAGAAATGAATTTTAAGAATTTATTACCAGCAAAAAATCGTGATGAGTTACGTTAATGGTTACAGGAAAATTACAATAAAGTAAGCGAATGCTGCGTAGTGGTAAAATGTGGATGTCCAGTGGATAATGGAACATTTTGGTATATAGGTGCCGTTGAAGAAGCAATAGGCCTAACGATGACGATGAAAAACTTATTGTTTCTAAAAATGGGAATGATTATTCAGATGATGCAATTAACGCATTGACTGAGTCCCAAGAAAGATTTTTTGATTCAGTAATAATTAAAAAAGAATATCGTTTTACAAGAAATTAATTAAAAATAGTTTGGTGTGAAAATTTTCGGTGCTTATGGTATGCATTGTATCAATTTTTGTAATCAGACCATCATTGTTGTTTTTATGATTTTTTTTGGGCTATTTAACTATATTTTTTTGAAAAATGGCTTAGATATCAAGTTTTTATGTACTTGTTAGCTTGAGCTATTTTTTGTATTATTTACCTTGAAAATAGCAATAAAGTGGCAATAACAATTTGTTGTTTTCCTAAAAAAATTGTTAAAATGATAACATTTGGCATGAAAGGCATTAGCAAGAAAATAAAGGTTAATTAACTATTATTTTTATATAAATTAGTTTGAAAAATAACAAAAATATGTCGATAAAACATACAAAAAAATATATAATATAATTATAGTGATATTAGATAAAGCTTTTGCATGCAAGAAAGGAGTGTCGAGTTATTTTATGAATGATTTTAAAATTGCAAAATTTGTAGACAATAGTTTTGAAATTGATGTTAGAGCAGATATTAATAATGAAACGGTTTGGCTTTCTCAAGAAGAAATGGCTTTATTGTTTGATGTTGATCGTACAAGAATTGTTAGACATATTAATAATATTTATAAAGATAAAGAATTAGATGTTGCTTCAACATGTGCGGAAAACGCACAAGTTCAAATTGAGGGAAATAGAAAAGTTAATCGTACCATAAAAATTTATAATCTTGATATGATTATTTCTGTTGGTTATAGAGTAAAATCGCAAAGAGGTATTATTTTTAGAAAATGGGCTAACAAAGTTCTAAAAGAATACTTAATACAAGGTTATTCCATTAATAAAAAAAGAATAGAAGTGCTTAATAAAACAATTGAAGTACAAAATAAGATGCTTGCATCATCATTAAATATTGACCAAGAAGCATTAGTTAATGTTATAGAAAAATATACTAAGGCTTTAGATTTATTAGATGATTATGATCATCAATGTTTAGTTAAACCAAAAGGTAATGAAACATTATATAAATTATCCTACTCTGATTGTAAAATTATTATTGATTCGATGAAGTTTAAAAATATGTCATCTGTATTTGGTGTTGAAAAAGAAAATGGAAAATTAGAAGGAATTCTAGCTGCAATTTATCAAAATATTTTTGGACTAGAAGTTTATCCTTCATTAGAAGAAAAAGCTGCACATTTGCTCTATTTTATAGTAAAAGATCATCCATTTATTGATGGTTGTAAAAGAATTGCGGCAACATTATTTTTGGAATTTTTAAATAGAAATCACGCGTTAATTAAAAATGGCAAAATAATAATATCAAACGATACATTAGTTGCAATTACCGTTTTAACTGCTGAATCAAATCCGGAAGAAAAAGAAGTTATAATTAAACTTATAATGAATTTTTTAAGTAAAGAAAATTAAAAAAGTATTAAGATAAGTAATAATATTTAATTTTTAGGGTGGTATTAAGTACTTAAATATACATGTTATAAAAATTATCTCTTATGAATTTGAATTTATGAAATCTAATCAGATTATTATGCTGAAGAATGCTAGGTATCGATTATTATGTAATTATTTTAATATAGAAGATAAATATAGTAATTAGTTTTTAGTTTTGTTACTATACATCTTTAATACAGTCTATTAGTTAATGCCATCTGATAGAATTTTTGTTTAGTATATGGTAAAATATACACAAGTAAATACATGTACTTCGTAGGTGCTTCCTAAGTATTCGTGGAGCCGAGTTGAGCGTAGTGCCTTGGACTCGTTAAAAGGAAGTGCACATTCGGTCACGGAATCAGTGATTGGTCTAGAGTTTTGATGCCACAAAGAACTCGTTTTTTAGTTAGATGGAGAATGTTTAGCTATGATGCATTGATTAATAATGTTAAGAGAATATTTAGATGAAATTTTAGATGGTACAAAATTTTATGATGCTCGTGCTTACAATACTAATAAGCGTGGATTAATAGCCTTAGTAGGTACAAAGAAATCTGCCATTATTGTTACAGTTGAACTCATAGAAACTAAACATATCACAGCTGAGGAATATTGTAAATGGCATGCAACAAGGAAATGGGCTGGTATGCAATTTCAAGTAGAAGATATGAATGCTACATATTGGGCCTATGGTTTTATTAATCCAAGAAGATTAGACAAACCTATTAAAATAAAGAAAACTGGTAGAGTATGGACTACACTCGATGATTCAATAGAAAAAGAAATATATGATTTTCTTGCTGAAAATTTTATTAAGCCATTGTAATTAATTACCAATATTTATATTGGATATTGAATAAATAATTTGTAGAATTTTAAAATCAGATGTTAATTATAAACTAGTAAATATAGGTACAATTTTGGTTAGCATTATCTCAAATACAAAATAAATTTTGTTATTGATTAGGAGAGGTATTAAATATGAATGATTTAATTTCATTGTCACAATTGTTCGATAAAAGAATATACAGAATTCCAGATTATCAAAGGGGATATGCCTGGACAAATTCTCAACTTGAAGATTTTTGGGATGATTTAAACAATCTCACAGAAGATAGATATCATTATACTGGTATGCTATCTTTGAAGCTTTTAAAAGAAGATATTTATTCTAAATGGAATGAAGAGCAATGGATTATAAAAGAAAAAGACTATAGTGCTTTCCACGTTGTTGATGGTCAACAAAGATTAACTACTTTTATAATTTTGGCAAGCTCTATTATTAAATTTGCAGCTAATAATAATATCGAATATTTAAATGGTGATGATTTAGATGAAATTAAATCAAGATATATTGTTGAATATAAAAAGCCTTTTAAAATTAATAAAGCCTTTAAATTTGGTTATGAAGTAGATAACCCTAGTTTTGAATTTCTAAGGTATTATATTTTTGGTGAGGGACAAACTGGCTCATTACAAGAAACTTTTTATACATTAAATTTAGAAAATGCCAAAAAATTCTTTGATGATAATGTAGAGTCTTTGTTTAAAGAAAAAGGTCTTGAAGGCATAGAATCATTATTTAGAAAACTTGTTAATAGATTACAATTTAATATTCACTATATTGAAGATGATTTTGATGTATTCGTTGCTTTTGAAACGATGAATAATCGTGGTAAAAAATTATCTAATCTTGAAATTTTAAAAAATAGATTGATTTATTTAACAACTATTTATCCTGATGAGGTATTACCAAAAGATGCTAAAGAACAAATTAGAAAAGATATAAATGATGCTTGGAAAGAAGTATATTTTGAGCTTGGTAGAAATAAAGATAAACCTCTTAATGATGATGAATATTTAAGAAATCATTGGACATTATTCTTTAAATATTCAAGAAATACAGGTAATGATTATATCGATTTCTTACTTGGTGATTATTTTACTGCGAAAGCTGTATATGGACTACATAAGAAGCCTCATGAAATTCAACTTGATGAAGATATTGATTTTGATGAAGAAGAATTACAAAACTTTGAAATGAATGAAAATGATGGTGTGCTTACTCCTACTGAAATTAAATCATATATTGATAGTTTAAAATCTGTTGCACAGTATTGGTATTATTCATTTAATCCAAATGAATGTAAATTATTTACTGATGAAGAAAAGAAATGGATTTCTAAATTAAATAGGATTGGAATTAACTATTTTAGAACTTTAGTAGTTGCATCATTCTTAAACAAAGAAACTACACCAGAAAAGAGAGTAAAATTATTTAAAATTATTGAAAAATCAATCTTCGTGTATTTCCGTATGGCAAGATGGCAAGCAAGCTATCAATCAACTATTACATATAATTTTGCTAGAGAATTATATAAAGAAGAAAGAACTATTGATGAAATTATTAAATCATTAGAAGATAAATTTAATAATGTAAAGGATGAAGCTATTGAGACTTTTAGCACTAAAATTCAAGGTTTATTTAAAAATAGCAATGGATATTATTCTTGGTCAGATTTAAGATATTTCTTATTTGAATATGAAATGTCATTATATGAGAAGACATTTGTTCCTAAATTAACTGATTGGGATAGTTTCACTAAAAGTGAAAAAGATAAAATATCTATTGAGCACATATTTCCACAAACACCAACTAAATATTATTGGCGTAATCAATTTAGAGATTATACAAGTGAAGAATTTCACTATTTAGCTAACACTTTAGGCAATTTGTTGGCACTTTCTCAAAGCGTAAATTCTGCTCTTCAAAATGATGAATTTGAAGATAAAAAGAATCCAATAGATAAGAAGAGACGTGGATATTCTAATGGGTCACATTCTGAAGTTGGAGTGGCTCAATATAAAGATTGGACTCCAGAATGTATTAAAGAAAGAGGCCTTAAATTATTAGAATTCTTAGAAAATAGATGGGATGTTAAATTTGATGAAGAATCAAAATTAAGAGTATTAGGATTAAAATTTATGAAAGAACCTAGAGAAAAATCTCCTGAATTAGATCCTGAGGATGTTTTGTCAGTTCCAAATTTGGATAATAGTAAGACCCCTTTAAGAGATTTAATTGGTATTAAAATTAAAGACATTCTAGATGAACAAGAAAAAATATCTAAAATTCATATTTTAAAATTTAGTAATGGCTCTTTAAGATTTACTGGTGTAAGTATTAGAAATAAAGTAGGTCAAAAAGGTAATGGTACCTGGGATGGTATTCGAGATTTAGTTGTTTATGAAATAAAAAATACTGTATCTGATGGTGTAAAAATAACGCTATACATTGGTCCATCTGATGATCAGGCTACAAGGCTTAGATGGCATAATTTTGCGAAGAATACTCCACTTTTAGGTGGACGCTATAATGTTATGAAAAAGTCATATGATGCAATGGCTAAGAGTATTATTTTTGCAAATCCTAGAGATACATTTAAAAGTGATGAAGAATACATTTCAATAGTCTTAGAAAACGTTTCTGATTTTTTTGAAAACATATTTAATGATATAGAAGAGTTATTTTTTAATGCCCCAGATGATATAAATGATGAAATATATTCAGATTTTAAAAGATAACTTTATAATGAGGTGGTTTTGTGCTTGATAAAGCTTTAATTCCATCACCAACCAAAGTGCAAGTATTATATTGGTTGGAAAAATGGAATGAATTAGAAGATTATAGTATTCAAGAGGAAGCAATTGATGAGCTTTTTGCTGGAAGTTATAAAAGTAATAAAGAATTAAAAAATATAATGATTAAATGTAGTATTCTTAATGATTTCTACAGTACTAATATTTTTAAAATTTATCCAGTAGCTTGTAGAATTTTAGAATTAGATATTGATGAAAGATTAGCAAATGGAGATATAAAATTGGTTAATGATATTGCAACTGTAACAATTAATGGAAAGAAAAAGTATTTTTATTCATTTGCTTCAAAATATTGCAGTCATCATAATCAAGTGGAATTTCCTATCTATGACTCATATGTTGATATTGTTTTACGATATTTTAGAAAGGCTGATAAATTCTATAATTTTAAAAATGATGATTTGAAAGATTATTGTAAGTTTAAAAATATTTTATTAAAATTTAGAGAGTATTATGGGTTACAAGAATTTTCGTTAAAAGAATTGGACAAGTATTTGTGGCAATTTGGAAAATTTTACTTTCCTAAGAAATATTAATTAAAAGGGTCGCATTTTTCTTTAGGGGTTGCAAAAAATAGTAAGGTGTCGCAATTGTATTAAAATGGTTAATCATTGTCATTAGAGTTTTTTAATGAGTTATTTTTACTCGTTTAACTATATTTTTTTGAAAAATGGCTTAGATATCCAACTTTTCTATTGCTAGTTGCTTGAGCTATTTTTTTGCTTTTTTTAACATTTTTACCACTTTTAGCCTTTTTTTGGTATTATTTTACCTTAAAAATGGCAATAAAGTGGCAATTAAAAATTATTATTTTTCTAAAAAAATATTAAAATGATATCAAGCAAGCTAATAAAGTGAAAAAGTATTTAAAAAAACATCGCTTTTGCTAAATGTTAATTATAAAAATTGTGAAATGTTTAGGAGGGAAAAGAATGAATAAAGAGTTTCTAAAAGATATTAAATTTGATGAAACAAAAAAAGTATATTATTTTCCTTATACAATTTGCGGAACAACATTAAACTATCTGACTTTATGAAAGAACTAAGCTACGTATATGCTGTATTTACTGCTTATTACGCATTTATAGATATGAGTAAGTATGGTGGATTGGAGCAGGTAGGATCAATTAGCTCTACATTGCCATCATCTGATACTAGAATAACTACTAATCCAGGAGATATAGTTCTATATTCATCTAACTAGATAGTAATATTCTATGATTCAAATACTTGGACTTACACAAAATTAGGACACATTAATTTATCGAAAAGTGAATTAATTGATTTGTTTGGCGATGAAGATGTTGTTACTACATTAACTTTAAAATAGATGAGAATCAAATAATGCTAGTTATTTTACTCTCAATTCAGAAAAAGGATAAAATAACCTGCAAAAATTAGTTGAATGAAGTCGTTTGAGTGAAAAAATAAGGAGACAAAGAATATGGCTAATTCACATTATGTACCTATGCTTACATTAAGAAGATTTTCTGATAGACTTTGCCTTTTTAATGTTAAAACTGGTAAGTATAAGGAAAATGTCAAAATTGATAAAACATTTTCTGAACAGAACTTTTATTCTAACGAAGTAGAAGAAAAATTAAATAAAAGAATTGAGTCACAGTTTGGTAATTTATTTTCAAACAAAATTCTAAATGCAGAAGGAACCATTGAATTAAAAAGAGATGAATTAAATTTAATTAAAAAGTTTTTATTAATTTCAACAATTAGGAGCATGGGCAATGAGGAGTTTATGCAAACTGAACGAAAGTTTTACGATAATTTAAAAGACCATTGGATTAAATTTGGCAAAGAAAAAGGTTTAAGCGAAGAAGAAATAAAAGCTAGACCTATTGAACATCCATTTCAAGAAAAAATAATCGAAGGAGAAACGCCATTTGAATATTGGATGAGAACATTAAATGTTATCTTAGATTCTAATGGTACTCCAGAAGATATTTTAAAACATCCAGATAAAACGTATCCTGCTCATAGGTGGGCTGAAGTAATAAAAAATGGTTATGTTGCATTCTGGGATTCAGAATATGTGCACGATGAATATGTAATTACTGACGTCGGGATGACATCAGAAAATGAAAAAGGATGGAATGGTATAACAGTCCACAATATTAAAAAGACAAACTTCCTTATAGAGGTTTTTGAAAAAGAAAAAGATTTGCAAAATAAGATGGAAATAGCTAGATGGATGCATTTACATCGAAATTTTAGTGAAAATTTTATGATGTTTCCAATTTCTGCAAAGCGAATGATAGTTGAAATTGATCCTTTTTATAAGTTTAGAATTTTTGCAAAAGATCATTATGATATGCCTAATTTGAAGTATTTAACTGAACTTGTAAATGAAAAATTATTTTATCCAAATTCAAATAAATATGTCTTAAAGCAAGATGGTATTTCTCCGAAGTATCATCCAGATGATTTATACATTTATGAAATCAAGAAATTGACGAGAAGAGAGACTAGATATTGTAACGAGTTATTCTTGGATAGAATTAATACTTGGGTAGGATTTACTTCTTTAAACAAAGCTGTTGGTAGCATATTTTCGTATAAGAAAGCTAATTCATACCCATTTGTTCCAAGAGTTGATTATACAGAATTATATTTGATTATTAATGAAAGATATGGTTCGAGCATAGATATTGATACTATAGGAGGTTTTAGAAGATGAAAATGTTTAATGAATCACTTATAACTAGATTTAATACTCTTGAAAGAAATATAAAATCAAAGAGTAATTCTTTTTATGATTCCTATCTTGATCTATTAGAAGCTACAATTAAGTATTTCTTAGATGAAAATAATATAACATATGATGATTCTAGAACATGTGGCTATCTTGTTAAAGAAGAGTCAATTAAAAACTTCTTGATTAATGTACTTAAGTTAGATGATTATACATATAACAAACTTCCTGACTATATTAAGAAATGTAATGACCATAAGCATAAGAAAGAAAAAACATTAGGAATAGATAGTGTCATCAACTATTTAAAAGTTTATTACGATTTGATTAATTATTATATTGTCTTTATAAAAGGCATAAAGATTGAATATGATGCAGAGTACTTTACATCAATATTTGGTGAAACTGAAAGATTAAATAATGAATATAGAGAAGAAGTTCTAAGATTAAAAGAAGAATTAAAGGAATCTTACAAAAATAATAAATTATCAGAACAGGATTTAGAACAATATAAGTCTCTATTATCCATCAAGGATATTGAGCTTTTAAATCTTGATGAACAAAACCAAAAGCTACAAGCTCAAATCAGTATTTTAAAAGATATTAAGTTAAATTCTATGGAAGAAAAACTAAATAAGACTATTGATATGCTTAATAATATGCAGGATTATTTAGTAGAAAATAGAATTATTGCTAGAAGAACATCAAAATTAATTGATGGTAGAGACATTACAGATGAAGAACTTGCTGCTGAAAGATTAAAGTTGGAGGTGATTAAGAATGGAAAATAAGCCTCAAAATGTATTTGATAGATTAGATTCCATTGAAGCTTCACAATCAGTTACACAAGCTCAAAATGAACAAATTCTTGATTTGCTAAATAAGCTTAGTAGCCAATCTGTTAAACAGAATGCTGGAGTTAGACCACAACCTCAGATATCAAATCAAGAGCTCTTAAGAGAATTTGTAAAAAAATCAAAAAAAGAGCATGTTTGGTTTGGCCCAATCAATGAATTTAATAAATCCAAAGCTATTGTAAATGTCTTATGCGTTGCTTTAATAATAGTTGGAGTATTATCAACAATTTTTACAAGTATTGCATTTAAGATGTATTCTACATTTACTTTATTTGAGAATATTTGGTTGATCTTTGCATGCATCATGTTCTCACATTCAGTAAATGCTAGAAAGAAGATGTTGGATTCTGATTTAAGAGATCATTCAAATACTGTCTTTGTACAAGATGCCGATGGTACATGGAGAGATACTAATAAAGAGAAGAAGAGATTTAGATGGTTTAGAAGAATCTCATATGTATCAGTTATGTGTAATATAATTGTTATTTGGGTTCAGTCTAAAGGATCTATAGCTATTACAGCTACAATTTTTGAACTTGCATTTGCAGGAATAACTGTTGGATTATTTTTTGCCTATATTAATTTATTTTGCATGTACGGCAACTTCATTTTATTTACTGGAAGAAATGCTTCTAATACTGAAACAATAACTCTTATATTCGATGTAATTGGAAAAAAGTTAGCTCCTTATGAAGAATATAAGGAAAAGATGAAAGATTATATATAAACATATTTATTATTTGTGTTACATTAGAAGGGCTGAATTCGTGGAAATTCGGCTCTTTTTTTGATATAATATAAGTGTGTCAGAAGAATACTCTGGAGCATTGGTACAAACATACCTTCGCAAAGGAGGTATTG
>ULWQ01027009.1_pt1 | contig 40398 bp, 38 predicted proteins | sample 1960491 | NCBI WGS metagenome assembly ULWQ01 (sample SAMEA4835816, study PRJEB28245) | human gut metagenome | biome: gut microbiome; material: fecal sample | place: Denmark | collected 2008
AGGGTCATGCCCTCGGTTATCGTGACGCGCACGGTTTCGCGCTGACCCGAGCCGCCGTCCGGGCTCTCCGGCTCCCGAGCATTGTCTCCGCCCGCCGCAGGCTGATTTTTCGTCTCGCCATTTTGTGCGATCGTGCCGCCGTCGTTTGAAATAACGGTCTTTGCCGTTGTGCCGTCGGCGGATATAACAGTGACCTGCGTGTCCGGCTCTGAATCGGAAGTAGTTCCGTCTTCAACGCTCTTTGAGCACGCCGCGCAGGACATCGCGAGCAGCAGCGCAAGAGCCGCGCAGAATATATTTCTCAGCTTCTTCATTTCAACATCTCCCATACAGGTTTCGACAAGATTATAGTATATCCGCCGGGTGTTGTCAAACCGCGCAGTAAGTGTTATAATACGGCGGTATGTGTCTTTTGGGGGAATGAAAATGTTGGTACGCGACAAGAAATTTTACCGCGACTTCTTCACGATGACCATGACGATAGCGCTCCAGAATCTTATCGTCTACGGCGTCAATCTCGCGGACAATATCATGCTCGGAGCCTACAGCGAGACGGCACTCAGCGGCGTTGCGATAGCGAATCAGGTGCAGTTTCTTCTGCAGATGGTCGTCACGGGCACCGCGTCCGGAATGGGCGTTATCATCTCGCAGTATTGGGGCAAGCGTCAAACCGAGCCGATAAAGCGAGTGTTTGCGGTCGGCTTCTGGATAAGCTTATTGCTCAGCGCAATTATGTCCGCGATAGTCTGGTTCGTGCCCTATGGGGTCATGGGACTGCTGACAAACGAGCAGAGCATCATTCCGGCTGGCGTGGAATACCTGAAAATAATGGTATTTTCATATCTGATGTTCTCGATTTCAAACTCGCTGCTCGGAGTCATGCGCAGCGTCGAGACGGTAAGAATAGGCTTCTATATCTCGCTCTCGACCCTGCTTATAAATATCTGCCTCAACTATACTCTCATCTACGGCCACTTCGGCGCGCCCGAGCTTGGAGTGAAGGGCGCTGCATATGCGACGCTGACTTCGAGGGCAGTCGAGTTTATCGCGAGCATAATCTATTGCAGATTCATCGACAAAAAGCTCAAGCTCAGAATAAAAGATGTCTTCGCGCTCGAGCGCAGTTATATAGCCGATTTCATGAAATCGGGCGTGCCGCTTCTGCTCTCGAATGTCTCTTGGGGCGTTGCGATGTCCGTTCAGGCGGCGATACTCGGCAGGCTCGGAGCCTCCGGCATAGCGGCGTCGAGCATAGCGCAGACGCTGTTCCAGTGTACCTCGGTCATTGCCTATGCGACAGGTGACGCGGCGCGCGTCATGACGGGCATGGCGGTCGGCGAGGGAGACATGAAAAAGGTCAAGAGCGGCGCAAAGACCATGCAGCTGATGTTTTTAATTATCGGCGTGCTGACTTCATTTGTGCTGTTTTTAGTCCGAAAGCCGATAATCTCGGTCTATAACGCCTCGGTTGAAACGGCGGAGCTTGCAAATATATTTGTGCTCATCCTCTGCGTCACGGCGATAGGCACAGCGTATGAAATGCCGTGCCTCACCGGTATAGTCTCGGGCGGCGGAGATACGAATTTCGTCTTTTTCAACGATATTGTCTTCATGTGGTGCATCGTGCTCCCGCTCTCCGCGCTCTCGGCGTTTTATTTCAAGTTCCCGCCCGCGGTCACCTTCGCCCTGCTCAAGGCGGATCAGATACTCAAATGCTTTGTGGCGATAGTCAAAGTCAACCGCTTCAAGTGGGTCAGAGTATTGACAAGATAAAATCAGCCCTATATTCAGAGAAGTTAATAAAACAGTTAAACCGACCTATAGCTTCATAGGTCGGTTTTATATCTCATTCAGCGTCTTTGCTATCCCGTCCGCTATCGCCTCGGCGTAGGATTCGAGGTTGTCGTCGAACAGGCGGTTGTCGCCGTCGTCGGTTATGAAGCCTATCTCGGCGAGGCAGCTTGGCATATTCGTGCGGCTGTTGACGAAATAGTTCTCTCCGTCCTCGCGCGCGAAACCGGACTTAACGCCCCTGTTCTCGGATATCCCGGCGGTGGCGAGTGCGTCGCAGATATTCTGCGCGAGCGCGGTGTCATTGGGCGGCGAGTCCGAATGAATCCATATTTCAACGCCGTGCGCATTCTCTGCGCTGTTGCGGTGAAGCGCAACAAAGAGCTTCGCCTGACGGATATTCGCCTTTCTGCACCGCCCGGCGAGGGAGATAAAAGTATCGTCGTCGCGCGTCATGCAGACCTTGACTCCGCGCGCTTCCAGCTCTTTTTCGACCGCCAGCGCAAGTTCGAGATTGTCGTCCTTTTCGAGTCTGCCCTCATATTGAGCGCCGGAGTCGTCCCCGCCGTGACCGGGGTCGAGGCAGACATCAACGCGCATGCTGTCCATAACTATTCCCGCCGTCAGAGCCGCCGCAACGACAATAACAAGGCAGATGATGAGAATTCTTTTTGCCGTTCGTTTTTTCATATGTCAGCAGTCAACCACCTCTGAGCCGAAAGGCATGAATGCGAGCTTTGCGAATTTGAAATACTGGAGTCCGAGCGGGATGCCGATAACCGTGCAGCAGCAGACAACGCCCATCGCGGCGCAGTAAACCGCATTTTCCCAGCCGAGCAGGATTATCCATAAAATATTGGCAATGAAGCTCGGCGCGCCGCCGCCGAATTTTATATCCTTGCCGAACGGAGCCGCAGACAGACGCGCGAATTTGAAGCACTGCTTGCCGAGCGGTATGCCCACGACCGTGACGCAGCATATGAGACCGCTCATCAGCCACATCAGCGCCGCAAGAAATCCGCCGCAGATAAACCAGACAATGTTGCCGATTGTTTTCATCTTTTATATATTCCTTTCCGCGGAGATATATCCCCGCATTCTGATAATAGCAACAAATTGTTGCAGAAAAATGACCCAAAATATAATTTTTTTGCGCCCCTGTTCGTCGGCGCATTTTTATAGTATAATATATGTGTCAAAAATGTGCATCAAAAGGCAGGTGAGAGAATGAACCCGAAAATCAAGGAGCTTCGCAAAAAGGCGATGCAGCTTCCGCTGACCCCCGGCGTCTATCTGATGAAAAGCAGCAGCTCGGAGATAATATATGTCGGCAAGGCGAAGGCACTCAAGAACCGAGTCAGCCAGTATTTCGGCTCCGAGCATAATCATACGGTAAAAGTGCGCAAGATGGTCGAAAACGTCGATGATTTCGATGTCATTCTCACCGACAGCGAGTTTGAAGCCCTCGTGCTCGAATGCAGCCTTATAAAGCAACATTCCCCGAAGTATAATATTCTCTTAAAAGACGACAAGGGTTATTCATATATAAAAGTCACGCCCGGCAAGTGGCGCAACATATATGCCGTGCTCCAGCGCGAGGACGACGGCGCGAAGTATATCGGCCCGTATATGAGCTCGTTCGCCGCGCGCAATACCGTCGACGAGGCTAAAAAGATATTCCGCCTGCCGCAGTGTAATAAAGTATTCCCGCGCGACTTCGGGAAGAGCCGCCCGTGCCTCAATTTCTTTATCGGCCAGTGCAGCGGCGTGTGCAGCGGCAAGGTGCCGTTTTCGCAGTATAACGAGGCAGTCGAGGACGCTCTCGCGTTTATAAAAGAGGGCGGAACAGCCGCGCTTGCGGATCTTCAGAAGCGCATGGAGGACGCGGCGGAAAATCTCGAGTTTGAAAAGGCGGCGCGCCTGCGCGACAGGATAGCCGCGATAAAACGCCTCGGTGGCAAGCAGAAAGTTATGTCCGCCGATGTCAGGGAGCAGGATGTCTTTGCCCTCGTCACGGGCGCGGCGTCGTCCGGTAAGGCGTGTCTCTCCGTGCTCCGCTTTGCGGACGGCAGGCTCTATGACAGCGAGAATTTCATAACCGATGTGCCCGAGGATACGGCGGAGACGCTTGCCGAGCTTATCCGTAGCTTCTATATGATAAGAGATTTTGTCCCGCGCCGCGTGTCGGTCGACGGCGAGGTTGCCGACAGCGAGCTGCTTGAGCGGTGGCTGAGCGAAAAGAAGGGCAAAAAAGTCATAATATCCCACAGCACTGCGGGCGAGCAGAAGAAGCTTTTCGAGATGTGCCGCTCAAACGCCGCGCAGTATCTGACTCCGCTGACAGGCACCGCCGGCAGAAAGACCGCTGCGCTCGACGAGCTCGCGGGTATGCTCGGGCTGCCCGCCGCGCCGGAATTCATCGAGTCATATGATATCTCGCACACCGCCGGAAGCGACAATGTCGCGGGCATGATAGTTTTCCGAAACGGCGAGCCCTACAGGCGCGACTACCGCCGATTCATGATAAAAGGCTTCACCGGTCAGGACGATTACGCCTCCATGGCGGAGGTGCTCGACAGAAGATTCACGAGATACGAGGAAGAAAAAGAGAGCGGCGAGGGCTTCGGCCGCCTGCCCGATCTTATTCTGCTCGACGGCGGCAAGGGACAGGTTTCGGCGGTCGAGCCGATACTCAAAAAGCACGGACTTGAAAATATACCGCTTTTCGGCATGGTCAAGGACGGCAGCCACCGCACGCGCGCGATAGCGAAATCCGGCGGAGAGATAGCCTTCACTTCAAAACGCCGCGCGTTCACCCTCGTTGCGGAAATACAGGAGGAAGTCCACCGCTTCGCCGTTACCTATCACAGGCAGAAGCACAAGGCTTCCGCGCTCTCGAGTACATTGACGGATATCCCCGGCGTCGGACCGTCGCGGGCAAAGGCGCTCCTGCGGCATTTCAAGACCGTGACCGCCATAAAAAATGCTAGTGTCGACGAGCTCAAAAATGTGTCGGGTATCTCCGACTCCATGGCGCAGACTATATACGACGCCCTGCATCCCGAATCTTGACACGGGCGCGTATAAATGTAATAATATGTATAACAGTGCGGCAAAACCGCAGATTGAAAAGATAAATGCAGTATAAAGGAACTGATGATATGAGAGTTATAACAGGCACGGCACGCGGCAGAGTTCTCAGAACGCTCGAGGGCGAGGATGTCCGCCCGACTACAGACCGCGTCAAAGAGGCCGTTTTCAGCATAATACAGTTTGAGATAGAGGGCAGGCGCGTGCTCGACCTGTTCGCAGGATCGGGTCAGCTCGGCATCGAGGCTCTCAGCCGCGGCGCTGCGTCGGCAACATTTGTCGATATGTCGAAAGACTCATTGAGCGCCGTAAAATATAATCTCGAACACACGAAGCTCGGCGACAACGCAAAGGTCGTTCAGACCGACGCGCTCTCGTTTTTGAAGCTGACGAAGGACAAGTTCGATATAGTGTTCCTCGATCCGCCCTATGCGAGCTCGCTCGTGGTCGATTCGATGAAGCTTCTCTCCGATGTTGTTGCCGCAGGCGGCTGCGCAATATGCGAGACTCCCGTCGATTCGGAGCTGCCCGAGAGCTTCGGCGAGCTTAAATTCTATCGCAGCTACCGCTACGGAAAGATAAAAATCACCGTTTACCGCAAGGAGGGTGAGGACGAATGAAAATAGCCATATGCCCCGGCAGCTTCGACCCCGTCACCAAGGGTCATCTTGATATAATCAGGCGCACCGCGAGCATGTTTGACAGGGTCATCGTTGTTGTCATGCACAACTATCATAAGCCCAATTCATATTTCAGCGCGATAGAGCGCGTTGAGCTCATAACAAGGTGCGTCAAGGATCTCGACAATGTTGTTGTCGATATGCACGACGGACTTCTCGCCGCCTATGCCCAGGAAAAAGGTGCTGTAGCGATAGTCAAGGGTCTGCGCGCCGTTTCGGATTTCGACTACGAATTCCAGCAGGCGCTGACAAACAAGAAACTCAATCCGAATATCGAAACCGTTTTCATAACGGCGAATTCGGATTACATGTACCTCTCGTCGAGCGTCGTCAAGCAGGTTTGCGAGTTCGGCGGGGACATCTCGGACTTTGTCCCGCCCGAGGTGCATGATGATATTGTCAAAAGAATAAGAGAGAGGAGCGCTTCAAAATGAACATAGATTCCCTTCTGGAGCAGATAGAGAACATTCTCGACAGCGGCACAAAGATAACACTTTCCAAAAAGACCGCAGTCAACGCCGAGGAGATACGCGAGTGCATCGCGCAGCTGCGCGAGATAATCCCCGAGGAGGTTGACCAGGCAAAGTCGATAACCGCCAACCGCAGCGAGATAATCGAAAAGGCGAAGAGCGACGCGGCGGCGTCCGTTGCCCGCGCTCAGGAGAAAGCTCAGACTCTTGTGGAAAAGACCGAGGCGAAGAGCGAGCAGATAATCTCAGCCGCCAACGCCAACGCTCAGAAGACCGTCGACAGCGCTAATAAGCTTGCCGAAGAGACCGTTGCAAAGGCAAAGTCCGACGCGGCGGATTTAGTTGAAAAGGCTCAGCAGACGGCAAACAAGCTTCTCGACGAGAACGAGATAACCGCTCAGGCGCGTGCATATGCATCTCAGCTCAAGGTCAATTCGCAGAACGAAGCAACCGAGCGCGTCAATTCCGCGATAGCGAGAGCTGAAGAAATGCTCTCCAACGCGACCCGTCAGGCGGATGATATAGTCAAAAAGGCTAATGCGGAGTCGAATGAGACTCTCGCGAGGGCAAAGAAGTGGTCTGCGGATATCCGCGCGGCCGCAAGCAACTTCGCCGACAGCGTCCTGCGCAGCGCGGACAAGGCTCTTGTCGCGAGCATAAACGAAGTCAGAGACGCAAGGCAGAAGATAAGCGACACCTACAAGGGCGAGAAAAATCCTCAGTAAAGGGAAGTGCGTTAAAATGAAAACAGGTCACGCGGACAAGGCGCGCGAGCTTTTCAACAATGGATACAACTGCTCTCAGGCGGTGCTTGGCGCATTTGCGGAGGATGCGGGACTCGATGTCAAAACCGCGCTCAGGCTCTCCGCGCCGTTCGGCGGCGGAATGGGCAGAATGCGCGAGGTCTGCGGCGGAGTCAGCGGAATGTTCATGGCGATAGGTCTCTTCTTCGGCTATGACGAACCCGACGGCGCGCAGGCGAAGAAAGAACTCTACTCATATGTCCGCGCCCTTGCGGACAAGTTCAAAGAGAGCGAGGGCTCAATAATCTGCCGCGAACTGCTCGCGGGAGTGAAAACTCAGCCCGGCCCCGATCCCGAGCCGCGAAATACCGCGGACTATAAAAAGCGCCCGTGCCCCGAGCTCGTCGCATACGCGGCACAGCTGACCGAAGATTTTCTCAATGAACACGGAAAGCTGAAATAAATAAAAAAGATGTCTATATGACAGTAACCGACCGCAGCAAGCTTGTGCGGTCGGTTTTTTATGTTTGCTTGTCAGCTTAGACAGATAAATTGAGATTTATCGCAGAATCTATTTAGGCTCCCCTGTAGGGGAGCTGGCTCGGCGCAAGCCGAGACCGAGGGGTTATTTCGCTTCGCTTAAAGTAATAAATATATGCGGCTGTGCTGATTTGCACTATTGCGGCAATTATCTGTCGCAGATATTTATCTCGACTTGCCTCTCATACAGTGTAAACCAAGCTCAGGCACAACAATCATATGCCGCGCCTGAGCTTTTGATATTATTTCTTTTTCTTCTTTCCGGCTATCGGCAACATTGCCGCGCCGGCGAGGAGGGTTATCGCGGAAACCGCTATCGGCGCGCCGGTCTGCGGGGTCAGCGGAGTTTTTCCGCCGCCGTCTGCCGCGCTGCCGGGCGTATTTTTCTTGCCGGAGAGGAACACATAGTTGTCATATTCGCTGTCGCTCATCGCCGTAAATGTAAATGTGCGGCTCTTGACAAACGGTACCTGACCGTTCTTGAGCGAATAGACGACCGTTACGGTGAACGGCTCGGTGCTCTTGGGCAGAGAGTGCTTTTTGAACTCTATCTTGCAGCTCTCGCCGACTTTGAGAACGGTGCCGTTTTTCGCCGAGAGGTCGGCATCCATGCCGTCCGCCTTGACGCTGATTATCTCGGTGTCATACTGTTCCGAGAGGCTCTCGATAGTCAGCGCAGTGTCCTTCGAGGTGTGGAAGCCCGACGGGGACTTGTCGAATTTGACATAGAGTCCGTTCGCGGGGTTCTGACCGAGATTGAACTGCGGGAACTCGGGATCGGAATAGACATCCGTTATTCTGTCCGTAAAGAAGAACGTCAGATAGAAATTCCTCGTGTATCTGTCCCACGGGCACATTCCGTGGAACTGACCGTTGACGAACCAGGTGTTCTCAGGCAGATACGCACAGCTCGCGTCGATATCGCGCTCGGGCGAGATATGCCAATGCGTCGGGTCATTGCAGACCGTGTTCTGCTTTTTGTAGTCCGCCGGGAACTTCTCGCCGAACGGGGCGCAGTATGCGCCGGACGCCGAGTGGACGTCAATAATATAGTCGGAGTTGACTCCGGTGCTCGTGCCGATATCGTGCTCGGTGTTCGCGATTATCGCTATCTTTGTACCTGCGTCCTGAGCGCGCTTCAAGCCCTCGCTCATGTGAGCCATGGCGTTGTAGTGCATCTCATCGCTCTTGGCTATCAATTCGGCATTCTCGACGGGGTCAAGATATTTTGCCTTGAACTCCTCGTACTTGTCGGGGGGAACGAAATCCCAGACGCTGCCGAAGTTTATAACAACATCAAGCAGATACTGATGAAGAATATCGTTGAACGCCTGATTGAGGCGGTCGAAGCCGAATGCCTCGACGAGCCACTCGTATTCATACTCCTTGCGGAAGCCTATCTCGACATATTCGATAAGGGTCGCGACATCGAAATGGATGTTGCCCTCGAACAGGTCAACGACGAGCTGAGTGCCGCAGGTCGCGGGAGCGTCCATTATCGCGCGGTCAACATCGCCCTTTGCGCCGTAATAATAGAGATATGTCGCGGTCAGCTGACCGCCGTGGCTGAGTCCGTAAAGATTGACTTTCCGGTTTCCGGTGAGCTCCTTCACTTCCTGAATGAACTTGTCGAGCTTGGCGGCGTTTTCGACCTGACCCATACGCCAGTCCTCGGTGAAAGTGAAGTGATTCTCCGCGCCGATGCGCTCGATGAGATCGGCGGAGATCTCTTTTTCGGCTATGTATTTGTCCTCACCCTTTGCCTTGAGGACGGATGCGCGGGTGTTCGCCGCGCCCTCGGGATAAACTGAAAGATCATATTTTGAAGTGCCGTCCGGGTTGCAGCGCAGGGGTTCGAGCAGCTCGACTCCAGCTTCGCCGACGACCTTGACAAGCCTTGAGTAATCGCCGAATACCGCGCCGGCAAGACCGCCTGCGAGCTCGGGGATACGGGCGATGACTATCTTTTTGAGGTCATCCATATTGATGCCCCAGACCTGATGCTCGTTTTCGCCGCCGAGGTCATAGAACAGCGAGGGACCCGAATAGCCCTGAACGAGTATCAGCGGAGTCGCCTTATCCTGCGCGAAAACCGACATCGGCAGGATGCACAGCAGCATAACAACGCAGAGAAGCGCAGATATTATTCTTTTCACGCCTTTTTCTCCTTAGTGACCTTTGCGAGGAAGATAAGCGGCACGATTATAAACACCGCGATTATCGCGGAGACGAGGAATATCGTCGGGATCGGGACGAGGGTGCTCTCGCCGTATTCGTTGAGCATGGTGCCCAGCTCATATCTGCCGGAGAACTCGGAAATAGTCCAGCTGCCGACCTTCGGGCCGATTATCATGGGCAGAGTGACGGTGAACAGAAGTCTGACGCCCTGGAACTGACCGACCTTATCCTCGGGAGTGTAATCACGCACTGTAGCGTTGAGGATTATCATAAGAAGACCGTAGCCGAGGATCATAATGAGCGCAAAGAGCACGAAAGTGAGAAGAGTCTTTGCAAAGAAAACGGCAACGAGTCCCGCGACGAAGAGAAGAACTGCGGGGAAGACGAATATTCTCTTGCCGACCTTGTCGAGAAGCTTGCCGAGCAGTATGGTTACAACGACGAGACCGACAACAGCCGCCGCGCCGCCGATGATTATGGGCGTGGTTATCTGGAAAGTGTTGAGGTCAAATTTGAGATAGTGCTGAACATAGATGAATATGTAGGGCATGAACACCTGAACTGCGGTGTTGAAAATGCAGGCGGACGCGAGGCAGAGATAGAGCGCCGCGTTGTTTTTTATAACCGACGGGCGGAAGCCGTAGATAAGATCGCTGAAATAGTTTGTGCTCTGTTTTACGCCCTTGCGCGGATCCTTGACCGAGAACAGGCCGATGATTCCGCATATTGTGACGAGCGCGCCGAGGAACATGAAGCATGCGGGATAGCCTGCCGCCTCAACGCCGACGCCGAAAGCGACGGTAACTATAACGGTTGCGAACACGGGCAGAAGTGCCAGAACGGCTTCGGCAGTGCCGCGGTTTTCGGGGACGGTAACGTCTGTGACCCACGCGTTGAACGCGGCGTCGTTCGAGGTCGAGCCGAAGAAGGTCATGACGCAGTCCATGATGATAACGACGCAGACCGTTGCGGCGACGACCTTGGAGGTATCGGAGATATTGAAGAGCTTTCCGATATTCTCGCGCGAGATGAATGCGAACACGGCGACGGTGAAGCCCCAGATTATGTAGCCGCCGCTGATGAAGATTTTGCGGCGGTCGAGCTTGTCGCTGAGAGTACCCATGATGAATGTGGTCACAACTGCGGCTATCGCAGACGCGGCGACCATCTTTGCTATATCGTCGGCAGTGCCGCCGATGTAGTTGAACAGGAATGTGTTGAAGTAGACGTTCTCAACAGCCCACGCGACCTGTCCGATGAAACCGAACAGAATGATGTTGAAGAGAATCCGCCCTCCAAGCTTTTTCTTTTCCAATTGTATATCCTCCGTTCCGGGGCGAATTGCCGCGCCCCGATATATTTCACGGAATATAATACCAAATTCACGGCGGATAATCAACATATTTTTGTATATCTTTGTCAAATAGTTTTATTTTCGGAGAACTTTATTTTTGAAATCCAAGGTCTCCGTCATCCACACCGCGCAGGACTGACCGTAATACGGAACGACGAAAAATGCGGGCAGAATTAATACACAGCTGAGAAACCAGAGAATAAATCCCGCCTTGAATCGGGCAAAATCGCGGCAGTGTCCGCGCATGATGTCGCGGCTTTGGCGCAGAGCCTGTTTTATTGAAACATCCGGATCGGCGGCGAGAATATACTCCGCCGCCGACCACGCCTGACGCGCGCCGGAGCAGAATATGCAGCCCGAAACGAGCATGAGTATGCTCCCCGTGAGCACGGCGGCTATCGTCAGAATGCCGACAGTTGACGAGAGAAGCATATATATCCCGCCCGCCGCAAGAGCCGCGCCCGGCAGGAGAAAGAATATCCACAGAGCGAGGTTAAGCGCCGCGAGCGCGATATGCAGGCGGAGCGCGGAAAAGGCGCGTTTGCCGCGAAACGCCGCGGTACATTCGGCGGCGCGGCGTTTTTGCCCCAGCGCGCCGAGCAGGAAATACCGCTTCATCCCCTGCCGCAGCGGCGCGATGAGAGCCGAGACGGCAAGTGTCAGCAAAAGGCACGCCGCCGCATTGACGGCGGGGCTGAGCAGCTTTGACACGGAAGATAGCGCGGAGGTCACTGCGGAGGCGTTGAGCAGGAGCCGCGCCCCGGCGGTCATGAATCCCCCGGCGACAGCCGCCGCCGCGAGACAGCCGAACATAACGGCGCCGCCCGCTCCCGAGTCCGTCTGCGCCGCCCTGCCGCACACTCTTATCTGTGAATCCTTCATTTTTTTGTCACCGCCCGTTTTTTGAAGATATTATTTCCCTGATTTTCCGTAAAATTCCTCCGGATAACAAAATAAGAAGAAAATTCATTTTACTTTTAAATTTATGTGATTTATACTATATATAATAAAATAAAAAATCGGAGACAAAAATGAAGATAACGAGAAAAAACGACTCCACGCTTTGCGTTGACATTCACGGCATGCGCGAGCGCGAAGCAAAATTCCGGCTCGAGTCTCTAATCGAAAACGGCTCGGCGGATATAACGCGCCTTGAGATAATCCACGGCTTCAACGGCGGCACGGTTTTGCAGTCCCTCGTGCGAAGCGGGCTCGAATCGAAAAGGATAAAGGAAATTCGCCCGGGCGACAATTCCGGGCAGACAATAATAATACTCAGACAGGGAGAAAAATGATGAAAAAGAAAACAAAGATACTTATCTGCGTGCTCTGCGCCGTCGCGATAGCGGGCATTGCGGGCGGACTGTTCGCGAAGTTCCACACGAAGAAAATTCGCCCGAAGGAGACCGTCTCGATAAAGAGCGTCAGCGGAATAAGCCTCGATGAGATAACGCTCACGGCGCACAGGGGTCTGAGCGCAATCGAGCCGGAGAATACCCTCCCCGCTTTCAAGGCGGCGTGCGAAGCTAAATATAACTATGTCGAGTTCGATATCGAGCCGACCTCCGACGGCAAGTGGATAGTCATGCACGATGACGATCTCAAGCGCACAACGAACGGTCACGGCAAGATAAACCAATATACTCTCGACGAAGTGAGCGCGCTGAAAATCGACAACGGCGCAAATATAGAAAACTACACCGACCTAAAGCTCCCCACATTTGAAGAGACGATGGCTCTGCTCGACGAATACTATCCCGATGTAAAGCCTATGATTGAGATAAAGAGCATCGGCAAGAATAATCTTGACTCGCTCATTGAGTTTTTCAAGGACTACGCCGCGAGGGGCAGGAGCACGATAGTTATCTCGTTTGACAAGGATATAATCGACACATTATATAAAGAGTGCCCCGAGCAGACATACTGGCTGCTGACGAGCGAGCTTTCGGACGAGGCGCTTGACTTTTGCAAAAATCACGGCAATATGCGCGCGGCATTCAACGGCAACAACCCGAAGAACACCGACAGCAGAATAAACGCCGCCATTGATATGGACATCCCGCTCGCCGCGTGGACGATAGACAACACCGACACTCTGAAGCACCTCTATTCTCTCGGTATCAGATATTTCACAACAAATCGTATCACGCCCTAAAAAAATTTTTTAAAAAAGTGTTGACAAACAGAGAAAGTATGATATACTAATAACAGTAATCATTACTGATTATGAACTGAGAGGAAGCAATATGAGATATTCGTCACAGCGTGATACTGTTCTGAAAGTCGTAAAAGCGGCTCGCGATCACCCGACTGCGGACACGATATATTCGCGTGTGCGCGCCGAGCTGCCGAAGATAAGCCTCGGCACCGTCTACCGCAATCTGAGCCTGCTCAGTGATATGGGGCTGATAACGACGCTCGAGACACTCGACAAGAGCATCCACTATGACGGCAATACCGACTCTCACAGCCACTTCATCTGCGAGCGATGCTCGAAGATAATCGATCTCGGAGTTGAACGCGGACTGCCCGAAGATATTTCCGAGCTCGGGCTGCTCGTGCGGCACAAGAAGATCATCTATTACGGACTCTGTCCCGATTGTCAGCAAAACACGGCGGAGGATAACGATGCCGGAGTTTTACAATAAAAATAAAAATTTTTAAAGTGTAAAGGAGAAATCATTATGAAATTCGTATGTCCCGTTTGCGGTTATGTTTATGAAGGCGATTCTGTTCCGGAGGGCTTCAAGTGCCCCCTCTGCGGCGCTGCCGGAGAGAAGTTCATCAAGCAGGAAGAGGGCATGACCTGGGCTTCCGAGCACGTTGTCGGCGTTGCAAAAGACGTTGATCCCGAGATCCTCCAGGGACTCAGAGACAACTTCGCAGGCGAGTGCAGCGAGGTCGGCATGTATCTTGCAATGGCGAGAGTCGCCCACAGAGAAGGCTATCCCGAGATCGGTCTCTACTGGGAGAAGGCAGCTTACGAAGAGGCTGAGCACGCAGCAAAGTTCGCCGAGCTCCTTGGTGAGGTCGTGACCGACTCGACGAAGAAGAACCTCGAGATGAGAGTTGAGGCGGAGAACGGCGCTACCCTCGGCAAGACCGAGCTTGCAAAGCTTGCAAAGGCAAAGGGTCTCGACGCTATCCACGACACCGTCCACGAGATGGCTCGCGACGAAGCCCGACACGGCAAGGCGTTTGCAGGACTTCTCAAGAGATACTTCGGCGAATAATTTCGCATAAAAACCACACACATTCGCGGCGCACATCAAACGGTGTGCGCCGCGTTATTTTTATATAATCTTATCGGGACTTGAAAACGGCGGCGCAATATGCTACGATAACTCAAAGAGCAAGAATTGAGGAGAAAAGATGAAGGTAACCTGCGAATACTGCGAATCGGTCGTCGACGCCGAGAAGAACGACACCTGCCCCAACTGCGGCGCGCCGCTGGCGGACAGCCGAAAGGCAAAGGAGGCAGAGCTGCGCGAGGCTCAGAAGAAAAAGGAAGCCTACGAGCGCGAGACGCGCGAGAAGCAGCACAAGCTCGAACAGGAGCGGATAGAAGCCGAGCGCGGCAAGATGATACTCGACGCGGTGACGAATGTCACGGGGCGCGCACATTCAGTCAGAAATTCACGCGCGCTGAAAGCGGGATGCCTCATCCCGATAGTTGTAATTGCGCTGATAATAATACTATCTATCGCCTTTTCGGTGATTCGCCAAATCTCGGGCGGCAGCGTTGACGATCTGCTTTCGGGAGTTGTCTCCGAAAAATTCTCCGACTACGAAGAAACGGAAGCAGTGCCAGAAAAGGTCGAAGTGAACTTCGGCGAAAAGGCGGTCACGCCCATGTACACCGTGCTGTGCGACGAGATAAAAGAAGTCGACAGCTACCCGTGGACGGTGCAGAAGGGCTACAGATATGTTGCGGTTCATCTCGTGCTGACGAACAATCTCAGCGAAGAAGAAAGCCTCAACGAAAAGACCGATTTTGTTGTCAACGGCATAGCGCAGGACAGCCGTTTTCTCTCGGGCTACAAGCGCATATCCTCGTCACCCGTGACGGCGGGACTCTCGATAGACGGATATCTCATCTTCGAGATACCGACAAATATCACGACCGCCCAGCTGAAATACGGCGACTATGTGACGATAGACATAAAGCCCTCGGACATCAAAAGTAAATAAAAAAATCAGGCTCGGTGTGAATTGCACCGAGCCTTTATTTATACGGTTTTGTCTCGTCAGTCATGCCGAGGATGTAGTCGGTCGAGGTGTTATAGAGCCGCGCAAGGGACACCACAAACCGCGTCGGTATCTCGCGCTTGCCCGTCTCATAGTTGCTGTATACCCGCTGATCTATCCCGAGAAAAGCGGCGATCTCTTTTTGAACCATATCGTGATCCTCACGCAGGTCTCTCAGTCGCGGATAGTACAAAAAACTCACCTCCGCCGTTATAATAACACATCTTGAGCCGCCGTTCAACATCGGTCAGTTTTCCGTATCTATTTTCTTCTCCTCGCCGATGTTTTGCAGGCAGCCGTATTCGCTAAAAAATACTGCTCCGCCGTCGGACTGCCGCTCGGTCGTCGTGCGGCTCATCACGAGCATATCGCGCAGATCGTTTGAAGATTTATAAAAATGCTCCTCGAGCGCGATAAGATCGGAGAGGCTGTCGCCCGTCGCGTCTGCGGGCGCGAATATATATTTCCGCTCGGCTCTTATGCCTATCGGAAGCTTCTCACCGCCGAGGGTCAGGAATCTGTCCTCCGTGAAATCCGGCTCTATCCGCGCGCCGAGTGGTATTTTGAGCGAAAAGAACAGCAGGGTATAACGCGGCTTTACATCGCTTATCTTTCTTGACGGCAGGCTATGCGAAGAGGTCGAAAAGGTGTGCTTTGTCAGCGCGGTGATATACCCTGCGGCGTGGCGCATGCTCATGCCGCCGTCGCGGTTTTCGACAATTCCGCTGATTATCGTGTCGCCTTTTAAAACGGCGGCGTTTCGCTCCTGCATCGCAGTGCCGCTGAAAATTTCGAGAGTCTGTATCTGCCCGTCCGCCGCGGCGACTATATCGCACGGCGCGTCGTTTTTTTTAACACTCTTGCCGACTCCCTCGCGCACATCGACATTGACCGAACAGCCGACTATATTGACCGACAGCCACGAAACATCCGGCAGAGCGGACATTGCCTCCTCGGCGACCGTGTGCGTGTCGAGCTGCTTTTTTCTCATTCCCGGATAGACGCCGAAGCGCTCGACCGTCTCTCTTATATCCTCTTCCGGCACTGTCTCGCAGCCCGTCACATTGACCGTCCATATACGCCCGGAGAGCGCCGCCGTTATAAATATAAAGCACACCGCGCCGACCGCAAGCCCCGCATGGACGCGGTTTTTTGACAGCAGAAAAGGCAGTCCGCTCTTCTTGACTATTTTCATGCGCATGCCCGCTTTTTTGGCGCAGGGGCGCATCATGCGGTAGCCCTCGGGCGTCGTGCGCGCGAAAACGACGCCGTTCGTGCAGCAGACATCCCAATACGGAATATTCCCGCGCGAGCAGAGATTCAGAAAGCGTTCCGGGAATCCCCCGCTCGCCCTCATGCAGACATAGCCGCGCAAGAAATTAAATACATCAGAAATATTCCCGCCCCCTATTTACAGAATTCCATGCTCATTATTTCCCCGTGTATGACCGCCTGACCGAGGTCGAAAACATCTATGCTGAGCCCTTTGCCGCAGAAGACTATTTCTTCTTTGCCGGCGCTCAGGCGTATCCGCTCGCCGTCATATTCGAGCACGCCGTAGAGTCCGTCTATGCTCGCCTCCCGCCTGCCGAAAAATTCGACATGCACCTGCGAATATTTTCTCGACGAATCGAGCGCGTTTATCTTTTTTATCATGTCCGCCGCCGAGCGCATCTTCCCGCTCTCTCTGCGTTTTGGCATGTGCATCCCTCTTTTCCCAAATAATGTATGCTCCCCCGGCAATAAAAAGAACGCAGGGTGAATATCAATATGACTGAGGGGTGATGACATGAGAGAGTATCTGAAAAAGGCTCTGCGCCGTCTGCCGCTTTTGGCGGCGACTTTATCGGCAGCCGCGCTCATTGTCGCCATGCCGTCGGTCAGCGCGGCGGGAGTGAAAAAAGGGCTTCTTATCTGCGCTTCGAGCGCCGTGCCGTCGCTCTATCCGTTCTGCGTGCTCTCCGCTTTTTTCGTGCGCTCGGGGCTGTGCGGCTATCTCGGAAAATTTCTCGAAAAGCCCGTGCGGGTTCTTTTCGCCCTGCCCGGGAGCGCGGGCGCGGCAGCGTGCATGAGCTTCGTCGCGGGCTACCCCGTCGGCGCGGGAATGACCGCCGCGCTATTTTCCGACGGGCGCATCTCGCAGAGCGACGCGCAGAGAATGACCCTGTTCTGCGTCAACGCGGGTCCGGCGTTTGTCATAGGCGGAGTCGGCGCGGGTATGCTCGGGAGCGTTCGGGCAGGAGTCATAATTTTTGTGTCGCTTACACTCGCGAGCCTCGCGCTCGGCGTGCTGACGCGGTTCATCCCGCATGACGAAACAGATGCGCACGCCGCCCCGGCTATTTCGAGTCTGCCGCTCTCCCGCGCGCTGACAGAGGCGGTCGCCGAGGGGACAAAAAATATGATCTCAATATGCGCGTGGATAGTCATGTTCGCCTGCGCCGCCCAGTATATCCCCCTGCTGCGCCTGCCCGACTGGGCAAATTTGCTTCTCGGCTGCACACTCGAAGTCACCGGCGGATGTGCCTCGGCAGCCGGAATATTCAATCTCCCCGCCATAGCGGCGGTGCTCGGCTGGGGCGGAGTGAGCGTACACTGCCAGATAATGCGGCACATAAAGACCTGCGGAACGCCGCTGCCGTATTTTTTCTGCGCGCGCCTTGTCTGCGCCGCTCTCGCCGCGCTGTTCTGCGAGGGACTGCTCCGTCTGTTCCCGTGTCCCGTAAACACCGTTTCGCTGGGCTCGGTCGGCGCTCCGCAGATGTTCTCTTTCTCCGCACCCGCCGCGTTTGCAATGCTTTTGAGCGGCGCGATGCTGATATTGGAGCTTGATACGAGCGAAAAAAAGTGTTAGAATAATAAAAAAGCGTTTAGGATGATATATTTTGAAAAGCAAACTGCTCAACAAAAAGAGCATACCGCCGGCGTGCGAATACTGCTCAAGAGGCAGCGGCGCACCGGACGAAAAAACAGTGCTGTGCCCGAAAAAGGGCGTCATGCAGAAAGATTCAAGCTGTTCCGCGTTCCGCTACGATCCGCTCAAGCGCAAGCCGAAGCAGCCGGTCGAGCTGCCGCAGTTCGACGCGAGCGATTTTGAGCTTTAATCAAGCCGTTTTTTGTTCTCCGCTTATTGATTTAACGGCGGGAATAATGTAAAATAATAGCATCATTAAACAAAGGGTGATAGAAATGTCAATCAAGCACATGTACTACAGGCTTTATCAGGGCGTTTTCAGGGTCGCCGTCAACTTCCTTGACTGGACTCCGCCCAAGATAATCTCCGGCCCCGGCTCCGTCAAGAAGCTGCCGCAGGTCATCAAGGAGAAGGGTCTGTCGAAGATGATGATCGTCACCGACAAGGGTCTCACCGGACTCAACCTGCTCGACGGCCTCTATGAGGGTCTCAAGGCAGACGGTATCGATTATGTCGTCTATGACAAGACTCAGCCGAACCCCTCGATAGACAATATCGAAGAAGTCCGCAAGCTCTATCTTGACAACGGCTGCCAGGGCTTCATCGCTTTCGGCGGCGGTTCTCCGATGGACTGCGCCAAGGGTGCGGCTGCAAGAGTCGTCTGCCCTAATAAGACTGTTCAGAAGATGCGCGGCCAGCTCAAAATACGCAAGAAGCTGCCCCCGTTCTTCGCAGTTCCCACCACCGCCGGCACCGGCTCCGAGACCACTCTCGCCGCCGTTGTTACCGACACCAAGACCCACGAGAAGTATGCGCTCAACGATCCCGTGCTCCGTCCTAAGTACGCAGTCCTCGATCCCGAGCTCACCGTCGGTCTTCCTCCCCACATCACCTCGACCACCGGTATGGACGCACTGACCCACGCGGTTGAAGCTTACATAGGTCACTCCAACACCAAGGACACCTCCGAGAAGGCAGAAGTCGCCACAAAGCTCATCTTCGAGAACCTCGAAGAGGCTTACAAGAACGGCAAGGATCTCCACGCAAGAGAGCAGATGCTCCTCGCCTCGCACTATGCGGGCATCGCGTTCACGAGAGCTTATGTCGGCAACGTCCACGCTATAGCCCATAACCTCGGCGGATTCTACGGCGTGCCGCACGGACTTGCTAACGCCATTATCCTGCCCTATGTCCTCGACTTCTACGGCGAGACCGCCTATGAGCGCCTTGCAAGACTCTGCGAGTGCGCAGGCGTCGCGAAAACCGGCCAGTCCGACGAGCAGAAGGCTCTCGACTTTATTCAGGCTATCAGAGACATGAACGCCAGAATGAACATCCCCGACAAGATCGAGAAGATTCAAGAGAAGGACATCGAGACCATCGCAAAGCGCGCATGCAAAGAGGCAAATCCCCTCTACCCCGTGCCGAGAATCATGGATCTCGACGACTGCATAGCGATAATCCATCGCCTCATGCCGTAACATAACAACACAGCGAGCCGGAAGAAAATCTTCCGGCTCGTTTTTTATGCAATATAAAAAAGGCTGAGCGCATTTGCTCAGCCCTTCAGTCTGTCGAAAAGTCTGTAATACACGGTCTCAGGGCTCCCCTGTGTAAGGGGAGCTGTCACGGCGAAGCCGTGACTGAGGGGTTGCTGTGTGAAAGTCCAAAATACTCCGCATTTTTGAAAAATTACAACTTATTCAAAGCAATCCCTCCGGCGCTTCGCGCCACCTCCCTTTACACAAGGGAGGCATTGATTCCTGCGAAACCCAAAAACCGGGTTTATCGATAAGTTGAGGGCTGAGCGCATTTGCTCAGCCCTTCATTTAATTTATTCAGCTTTTTCTTTATCTTTTTCCTTTTCCTCACGGCGCTCGGCGAACCAGCCGCCCTTCTCGCGCTTTGAGTCGTCCTCCGCATCCTCTTTTTCCTCTTCGACGGGGAGAATCTCAATCTTAACCTTGCCTATTCTTCTGTCCTCAACATTGAGAACGGTAAAGCGCAGGTTCTTGTATTCGACAACATTCATCTCGCCGTCCTGCGGGAGATAGCCGAGCCTGCTGATAATAAAGCCGCCGACCGTGTCGTAATCGCCCTCGGGGAGGGAGACATGGAACACCTCGTCAAGCTCGTCGATATAGGTCACGCCGTCAACGGTAAAAGTGGTGTCGTCGATTTTAGAAATCTCTTCCTCTTCGTCGTCATATTCATCCTGAATATTGCCGACTATCGATTCGAGCACGTCCTCGAGCGTCACTATTCCCGCCGTGCCGCCGAACTCGTCAACGACTATCGACATCTGCGTGTGCTTATCGGTCATCTGCTTGAACAGATCGCCGCAGGGCATCGATTCGGGGACGAAAACGGGCTCGCGGATAATATCGCGCAGAGTCACGTCATCGGGCAGGTCGGTGCCGATATACTTGAGCAAATCCTTGACATAAGCTATGCCGACTATGTTATCGGGGTCGTCGTCATAGACGGGGATTCTCGAATAGCCGTTATCCATGGAGAGCGAAACGATCTCGCTCAGCGGATCGCTTATCTCAGCCGCCGTCATATCGGTGCGGTGGGTCATTATATCTCCGGCGTCGAGGTCATCGAACTCGAAGATGTTGTTTATCATCTCTTTCTGCGAGTCCTCTATAACGCCCTTTTCTCCGCCGACATCGACCATCATGCGTATCTCCTCTTCGGTCACGGGCTCCTCCGATGCGTTCGGATCGTAGCCCAGCAGACGGACGAGGCCGTTGGTCGACAGGGAGAGTATTTTTACGAAAGGCTTGGTTATTTTCTTGAAGCCGAGCAGTATTCCGACGACCTTGAACGAGACCTTTTCGGGCGCCTGCATGGCTATTCTCTTGGGCGCAAGCTCGCCTAAGACAAGAGAGAAATACGAGGTTATGAGCGTAATGACAACGACGGAGAAGCCGTTGATAACGCCTGCGGGGATTCCGCTAAGGACAGATATTTTTCCGATAGCTCCGGAGAGCATATCAACGAATGTCTGCGATGCGGATGCGGAGGTCAGGAAGCCTGCGAGGGTAACGCCGATCTGAATGGTTGAAAGAAATCCGCTCGAATCCGCGGTGAGCTTCAAAACCTGCTTTGCTTTTTTGTTGCCTTCCTCGGCCATTTTCGCAATCTTCGTATCGTTGAGGGAGATTATCGCGATCTCGCTCATCGCAAAGAAAGCATTGAGAAGAATAAGTACGAACAGCAAAATTATCTGAAAAATAAGATTGCCGGGGTCGGGGTCATCCATGAATGGATTAGCTCCTTTCGGTATAAGTATTATTCACTGCCGGCATATAGCAGCAATGTTAAGCTTTATTATACACACAAATATATTCCCTGTCAAATATTCAAACTCCGCCTCATTCAAAGCGGGAGCGCGTGAGAGCGCCGCGCGCGGATGCGAAGGGCAGGGAAAGACAAATTCAGTTATTTTCGGCGAAAATCACGGAAAATCGGAGCTTTTGTGTCCGTTCGGAGCCGAAGCTGCCTGCATATTTGGGTATTATATTACATTATATAGGCAGAATATGTGAACTTTGACAAATTTCAGAAAGGGCGAAACAAATATTTTCTATTATTTTAGTTTATTTATCTGTTTACATTGAAGCTCAAAAATGTTACTATATTCGTGGTGTCATTTGACCAATGCCATACGTTCAAACGTTTATTAAAATAGGGAGGAACATAGAATGGCAAGAATAGCAAAGAGCATGGACGGCAACAATGCTGCTGCATATGTGTCGTACGCGTTCACAGAGGTTGCCGGTATCTACCCGATAACCCCTTCGAGCCCCATGGCTGACTATGTTGATCAGTGGTCGGCAAAGGGCATGAAAAACATTTTCGGCACGACCGTCAAGGTCGCCGAGATGCAGTCCGAAGCAGGCGCTGCCGGAACCGTTCACGGTTCTCTGGCCGCAGGTGCTCTCACAACCACCTACACCGCTTCTCAGGGTCTGCTCCTCATGATCCCCAATATGTATAAGATCGCAGGCGAGCTGCTTCCCGCAGTTTTCCACGTATCCGCAAGATGCGTCGCTTCTCACGCTCTTAACATCTTCGGCGATCATTCCGACGTCTATGCATGTCGTCAGACCGGTTTCGCAATGCTTGCAGAAACCAACCCGCAGGAGGTCATGGACCTCGGCGCTGTTGCGCATCTCGCTGCAATCAAGGGACGCGTTCCCTTCATCAACTTCTTCGACGGCTTCCGTACCTCTCACGAGATACAGAAGATCCAGGTCTGGGATTACGAAGACCTCAAGGAGATGTGCGACATGGACGCTGTTGAGGCGTTCAGAAAGCGCGCTCTCAACCCCGAGCGTCCCGTAATGCGCGGCTCTCACGAGAACGGTGATATCTTCTTCCAGCACCGTGAGGCCTGCAACAAGTATTACGACGCTATCCCCGGCATCGTCGAGGAGTATATGGACAAGGTCAACGCCAAGCTCGGCACTGACTACAAGCCCTTCAACTACTACGGCGCTCCCGACGCTGACAGAGTCATCGTCGCTATGGGCTCCATCTGCGACGTTGCAGAGGAAGTTATCGACTACCTCACCGCCAAGGGTGAGAAGGTCGGTCTCGTCAAGGTTCGCCTTTACAGACCCTTCTCCGCTGACAGACTTGTCGCAGCTATCCCCGCAACCGCAAAGAAGATCGCTGTTCTCGACAGAACAAAGGAGCCCGGCGCTCTCGGCGAGCCCCTCTATCTTGACGTTGTTACCGCTCTTGCTACAAAGGGCGTGACCGCAAAGGTCTGCGGCGGCCGTTACGGCCTCGGTTCCAAGGACACTCCGCCTTCAAGCGTGTTCGCTGTCTATGACGAGCTCAAGAAGGACGAGCCCAAGAACCAGTTCACTATCGGCATCAACGATGATGTTACCCACCTGTCCCTCGAGGAGAAGGAAGCTCCCAACACCGCAGCTCCCGGCACCATCGAGTGCAAGTTCTGGGGTCTCGGCGGCGACGGCACAGTCGGCGCGAACAAGGACTCCATCAAGATCATCGGCGACCACACCGATAAGTACATCCAGGCTTACTTCCAGTATGACTCGAAGAAGACGGGCGGTATCACCATCTCCCACCTTCGTTTCGGCGACAACCCGATAAAGAGCCCCTACTATATCAACAAGGCTGACTTCGTTGCCTGCCACAACCCCTCCTATGTCGAGAAGGGCTACAAGATGGTCAACGATGTTAAGCCCGGCGGCGTTTTCCTCATCAACTGCCAGTGGGACGCTGATGAGCTCAACGAGAAGATGCCCGCAGAGGCTAAGCGCTACATAGCCAAGAACAACATTCAGCTCTACACCGTCAACGCTATCGATATCGCAGCAAAGATCGGTCTGGGCAAGCGCACCAACACCGTTCTTCAGTCCGCTTTCTTCTCCCTTGCCAAGATTCTTCCCGAGGAAGAGGCTATCGGCTACATGAAGGAGAAGGCCCAGAAGTTCATGAAGAAGGGCAAAGAGATAGTCGAGATGAACGAGAAGGCTATCGACGCGGGCGCTACCGCATATGTCAAGATCGACGTTCCCGCAGACTGGGCCGACGCTGTTGACGCTCCCAAGGCTGCCGTTGAAAACGGCCCCGAGAAGCTCGTCAAGATGGTTGACTCCATCATGAAGCCCGTCGGTCTTATGAACGGCGATTCTCTCCCGGTTTCCGTATTCGTCGATCACGCGGACGGCACATTCGAGCAGGGCGCATCCGCCTATGAGAAGCGCGGCGTCGCGGTCATGGTTCCCGAGTGGAACGCAGAGACCTGCGCACAGTGCAACCAGTGCTCCTTCGTCTGCCCGCACGCAACTATCCGCCCGTACCTTCTGACCGAAGAAGAGGCTGCCAACGCTCCTGAGGGCGCAGCTATCGTCGACAAGAAGGCAGGCAAGGGCAAGGGCGTTTACAAGTACTCCCTCGCTGTTTCTCCCCTCGACTGCATGGGCTGCGGCGTCTGCGTAGGCGTCTGCCCGACCAATTCGCTCAAGATGGTCTCCCGTGAGAGCCAGGATGCGAAGCAGTCCGTATTCGATTACATGGTCGCAAACGTCTCCGTCAAGGATGAGGTTGCAGACGGCACCGTTATCGGCAGCCAGTACAAGACTCCGCTGCTCGAGTTCTCCGGTTCCTGCGCAGGCTGCGCCGAGACCGCTTATGCCCGCCTGATAACCCAGCTGTTCGGCGATAAGATGTATATCTCCAACGCCACCGGCTGCTCGTCCATCTGGGGCGGCCCCGCTGCGACTTCCCCCTACACCACCAACAAGGCCGGTCACGGTCCCGCATGGGCTAACTCCCTGTTCGAGGACAACGCCGAGCACGGCTTCGGTATGCTCCTCGGTCAGAATGCTGTCCGCAACAGACTCATAGCAAAGGTCGAGGCTATCGCCGAGTCCGACAAGGCTTCCGACGAGGTCAAGGCTGCCGCCAAGGCATTCCTTGACACGAAGGACGATGTCAAGACCAACGGCGCTGCTGCCGACGCACTTGCCGACGCTATCAAGGATATCGACTGCGCAGACTGCAAGGATATCGTTGAGAACAAGGAGTTCCTCTCCAAGAAGAGCGTCTGGATCTTCGGCGGCGACGGCTGGGCATACGATATCGGTTTCGGCGGCGTTGATCACGTCCTTGCTTCCGGCGAGAACGTCAACATCATGGTCTTCGATACCGAGGTCTATTCCAACACCGGCGGACAGGCTTCCAAGGCATCTCAGATCGGTCAGGTCGCTCAGTTCGCGGCTGCCGGTAAGTCGATAGCCAAGAAGAGCCTTGCCGAGATAGCAATGAGCTACGGCTATGTCTATGTCGCTCAGATAGCTATGGGCGCTAACATGAACCAGACGATAAAGGCAATCGAAGAGGCTGAGGCTTATCCGGGCCCGTCGATCGTCATCGCCTACGCTCCCTGCGAGATGCACTCCATCAAGGGCGGCATGGTCAACTGCCAGAAGGAAATGAAGAGAGCTGTTGAGTGCGGCTACTGGAACATGTTCCGCTTCAACCCGATGCTCAAGGCAGAGGGCAAGAACCCCTTCACCATCGACAGCAAGCAGCCTGTCACCGAAGAGTATCGCAACTTCCTGCTCAACGAGGCTCGTTATTCCTCGCTGACCCGCTCGTTCCCCGAGCGCGCAGAGAAGCTGTTCAGCGAAGCTGAAGTCAAGAGCGTTGAGAGATATGAGCACCTGCTCAGACTCAAGGACCTCTATGCACCCAAGGCTGACTGAGTTCTCAGGTAAAATATAAGAATCCCCCGTACAGGAGAATCCTGTACGGGGGTTCCGTTTATGTAGTTTCTCAACCTTTTTCGAAAAATTCTTTGCTTATTGATTCTCTGTCAATAAATTCAACTTCGCTTATCTTGCCCGATTCGGCTAAACCGTTAATCCTCTCAATTTGTTCTTCTTTTAGCATATAGCCTTTATTAATTGCATCTCTCATACAATCTTTACAAAAATAGTCTGTCCAATCATCATACCTATCACTATATATTGTCGAGTACATACCATAATTTAGCCAAATTTCTTTATCTGCATCATACATGTAAAGAATATAACTACTTACCGTTGCCCCAAAACTGTTTTCCGCGCTTATTTTTAAAACAGCATATCCTCCGAGCTTTCCTTTTTCATTAATAAATCCATAATGATACGCATCGCGTAAAACAAAAGACGACGGATCATTTAAAATGTTAATAGCCATACTGCTTACACCGGCAGCAACATTCTCCGAAAAAACTTCCAACTGTTCTTCACCGGAAGCTCTTTTAAATGCAGCTTCATAATCGCCTCGTTTGCATAAATTATCTACTGACATAAAGGTAGATGTTAAAACAGCTGCCAATGCAACAATTACCGCCACAACAGCCGTAACGATTCCAACAACCGCACCTTTCTTGGGGCGTTTTTTCATATGGTCATCTAATTTAATCTTTTTGCCGCATTTGGGACAAAAGGTCTGTCCTTCCTCTAATTCGTTTCCACACTTTTTACATATTCTTTTAGCCGTATCTTTTGATTCGCTCGACTCAGAACAAGTATCCGTATAGCTTTCTGAATCTTCCGGCTTCACATCTTCTGGCACAGGCCGCTCCGGACAAGTCGAATCTATACCTTCTCCGTTTTGATCTGAACACGTTTTGTGATATTGCGTACCGCAATTCTCGCAAAAGTCCACATCTTCGCTGACTTCTTTTCCGCATTCCGGACATTTAATAAGTGCCATTGTAACATTCCTCCTGAAAATAGATTTTTTTAGCTTTGCACAAGTGTACCGCACTTCATCATTTTTATATTAGCAACACTCTCCTTTTTTGTCGAGTAATTTATTGGACACTCATTATTTTATCATCAAAATCTCTGTTTTTTGTCTTTATTTCATTTTATCAAAGTCTTTGACTACTGTCAAGCAACATTTACACACTTTCAGCAAGTTTATGTGTATTAAAAGAAAGCATACAATATAATCATATCAATGATTGGAGTATGCTATGGACAAGACGTATTCGGAAAAGTACCGCAAACTGGGGCAGAATATAGCCTATTACCGCAAAGACAGGGGCTATACTCAAATGCAGCTTGCCGAGCTGCTTGATATTGACCGCAGCCACATGAGCGCGATTGAAATTGCCAACCGCGGCGTCTCGCTCGATATTGTTTTCAAAATATGCGATATACTGAACCTGTCCGAAAAGGAACTGTTTGATTTCAGATAAAATATAAGATACAAAAACAGGACTGCCGCGCTCCAAAAGAGCGCGGCAGTTTTTTTGTTCAATTCGTCGGTTTATTTATGCTCGGCGGTGTGATATAATTAGATATATTCCAAGCCGCAAATCCATTGCGAGGACGAATATCAGACAAAAATGCTCCGACAGCATCGGAGACGCACAGAGAATAAAGCGGGTAATTATTTTGGATAAAGCGAAAAAGAAAAGAATAATAGTTTATGTCTCGACGATAATTTTGTCGATAGTCTATCTGTTCACCGCATACAAAATTGCCATAGGCAACGGCGTTTTCGGCGACAAGGAGGACGTTGTCTCCGTGCGCGCAAAGGTGCTGCGCATCACGGACGAAAAAGAGACCGTCAGCGAAGAAGAGAGCGGCGGAAAAATCAGCATGCAGTACATATTCTTCGAGGCGAAAGCAACCTCCGGCAAGGTGCGCGGCAAGACCCTCTACGCCGTTCAGGAGAAGGATATGCTCTACGGTCTGCCCCAGCCCGAGGTCGAGGTCGGCGACAAGGTAATTCTCGTCTATGACCCGAATGACGAGGGCACGGCGGACTACTACCTCTCCGACTTCTCGCGAATAACGCCGCTCGTGATGCTCTGCGCGTTTTTCTTCCTGCTGATACTGATTTTCGGGCGCAAAAAAGGACTCGACACGATAATATCGCTCGTGTTCACCTGTCTCGCAGTGTTCATTAATCTGATCCCCGCGATACTCAACGGGCAGAACATCTACATTTGGTCGATAATCACCTGCGTCTATATCACGGTCATGACGCTCGTTCTGATTGAGGGCTTGAATGTCAAGTGCTTTGCTGCGGGAGTCGGATGCGTGGGCGGCGTGCTCGTCGCGGGTGCTCTCGAGCTACTGCTGCGCGATCAGATAAAAATGTCCGGCGTGCTCGACTCGGAGTGGCTGTATCTCTACAATCTCCGCAAGGACAACCCGATCGATCTCAAGGCGATAATCTTCGCGATGATAATCGTCGGCGCGGTCGGCGCGGTGATGGATGTCGCGATGTCTATAGCCTCGTCGCTGTGCGAAATAAACGAAAAATCGCCCGATCTTCCGGCGCGCGAGCTGCTGAAATCCGGACTCACCATCGGGCGCGACATAATGGGCACGATGGCGAACACGCTCGTGCTCGCCTATATCGGCTCGGCGCTCTGCTGCATGCTCCTCATGGTCACTTACAGCAGCAATGTCAGCCAGATACTCAACCGCGAGCAGATAGCGGTTGAAATTCTTCAGGCGCTCGCAGGCTCGATAGGTATTCTCGCCGCCCTGCCGCTGACCGCGATAACAAGCGTACTCTGTCTCAAGCCCTTAAACCGCATTAAACGAAGCGTTCATTGAACAAATTATCAGCCGGTGATATCATTTCATTATTGATTAACTAGTTTGTGAATTAAGAGGGTTGTTCAAATGAATAAAAAAGCTGGATTTATTCATACTGATTCAGAGCAAAAAGAGTTAATTTTTGGCAAAGAAAGTATAGCAAAACAACTTTTAATAACAAGAGAAATGTATATGGAGATGAGATAGAATGAGAATATTTTTATGCGGTGGAGGTTGTGGACAACAAACAGTTGATGCAAATAAGAAATTAAATGAAGTTATAGATCATAATAAACCTATATTATATATTCCACTTGCTATGCCAAGTGAAAGATATCCAAGCTGTTATGAATGGATTAAAGATGAATTAAAAGGTATTGATGTTCCAAATATAGATATGGTTGTTTCGGGTACCGATTTATTTAATAAAAATTTAGAAAATTATTCCGCATTATTTATTGGTGGTGGAAATACATTTAAATTACTAAAAGATTTAAAAGATAGTGGTTCATTTGAAAAAATAAAAGTTTTTATTGAGAATAATGGCATTGTTTTTGGAGGTAGTGCTGGTGCTATAATTTTAGGACAATGTATCGACACATGTAAATATGCAGACAAAAATGAAGTTGACCTTAAAGATTTAATGGGTTTTGATGTAGTAAGCCATTTTTCTTTTCTTTGTCATTTTACAAATCAAGATAAAGAAAAGACTGAATTAAATAAAGACTATCTGCTAAAATTATCAAAAAATAGAAAAATAATAGCTCTTCCTGAAGAAGATACTATTTATTATGAGAATGGTAAATTTGAAATTATTGGAAATAGACCATTTTATATTTTTGAAGAAGGTAATATGATTTCATATAATGTAAATCAAGATAGGTTAACTGAATTTTTAAAGTTAAATAGTAATACTGATTTAAGGTGATAAAAATGGACTGCAAAAAGTCCGGCGCGTTCGCCCGTAAACTCGCTTCGCTCAAACAATACGGACTCGTGCGTCTTGCTTCGCAAGCCGTCCCCTCGCTCCTCTACGAAAGCTTTCAAGCACTGCTGCACCGCTATTAGAAGCCCGATTATAAAAATTGCTCGAGCTGTTAAATTGCGCTTTGCAAAAAGAATTAAAAGTATCGGCAAGTTTGCAATGACACTATACATCGATACCGCCATCATAAAATTGAATACCACCCAAACGACAAAAGCGGCCGTGCATATGCACAGCCGCTCATTTTTTCTATCAGACTTCGGGGATCTCGAGCTCTATCTCATGGCCTATCTGCGCGGAGCGGTAGAGTCCGTCGAGTATTGCCTGATTGTATATGGCCTGGCTCGTCGGGACTGGTGCTTCGCCGCCCTCTTTGACAGCGTCGAGGAACTTTCTGACCTTCCAGTAGAACACGCCCTCCTCGGGCTCTTCGAGCATGGGGACGACCGTCTCAACCTCTGCTTCGCCGATGTTTCTGTATATTTTCAGCGGAGCGTCAATGCTGCCCCAGTGACCCGACGACGGGATCTTCAGTCCGGCCTTTGTTCCGAGAACGACCGTATCGCCCATGGTGTCGACGTTCATAGCCCACGCGGTCTTGAAGTCGATAGTCAGGCCGCCCTCGAGACGGACGAAGCCCGCCGCAAAATCGTCAACGCCGAAAACATCCTTATATTTGTAGTCGTCCGCCTTGCCGAAATAGTCTGAGAGGAATCCCGTGACGGTCAGCGGCTTGGGATAGCCCATGCCATTGAGGACCATATCAAGCGCATAGCAGCCGATGTCGCCGAGCGCACCGATGCCGCCGGTCTCTTTCTCGATAAAGGTCGTGCCGAACGGGGTCGGGATACCCCTGCGTCTGCCGCCGCCTATCTGGATATGATAGACCTTGCCCAGCTCGCCGGACTCGATTATGTATTTTATCATCTGCATATTCGGGTTGTAGCGCGGCTGGAAGCCGACGGAGACTATCTTGCCGTTTCTCTTCTCGGCTTTTCTTATCTCGACAGCCTCTTCGAGGGTGACGCACATGGGCTTTTCGAGCAGGACATTGACGCCGTGATCGAGCGCGTAAATTGTGCACTCTGCGTGGGTCATATTGTAGGTGCAGACGCTGACTGCGTCGAGCTCCTCGTTGTCAATGAGCTCCTTGTGCGAATGATAGACCCTGACTTCCTCGGGTGCGTTCCACTTTCTGAGGAACTCCTCCGCCTTGCCGTCGACAAGATCCGCCACGCCGACAAGCTCAACATCGGGCATCTTGAGATATTCGCTGATGTGGCTCTCGGCTATCCAGCCTGTGCCGATTATACCGACCTTGAGCTTCTTGCTCGTGTCGATGCTGTAATTGTCCTGATCCTTTTTGAAGAGGTTCAGGTCGTTTGCTCTTTTGTCAGACATTTTTTTACCTCGCTTTTTTATATTTTTACGGGCTGCGCCCTTTTTTGCTTATATGATCTCGGCCTCCGAGAATATCATTTTGCGCTCGCCGTCGGTCAGCAGACGCGCCTCGCCCTCGCCGAGCGAATTATCAAGCTTTAACGCGCCTATCGCCGTTCGGCGCAGCGCAACAACGCTGTTTTCAACGGACGCGAACATTCTCTTGACCTGATGATACTTGCCCTCGCGTATCTGAACGCGCACCGCGGGCGGCTCGTCGCTTATCTTTCTGAGCCTCGCGGGCAGGCACTCCGTGCCGTCACCGAGCACCGCACCCTGCCGCAGAATATCGAGCTGTTCTTCACTTATATCGCTTTCGAGCGTCGCCTCGTATGTTTTATAGACATGGTGCGAGGGCGAGATAAGGCGGTGGGCAAAATCGCCGTCGTCGGTGATTATCAAAAGCCCCGTTGTGTCTTTGTCGAGCCTGCCGGCAGGAAAGAGTCCGCGCCGACTGAGCTCGGGCGGCAGAAGATCGACGACCGTCGGGCAGTCGGGATCCTTTGCGGCACTGAGCACGCCGGAGGGCTTGTTGAGCATGATATAGAGATATCGGCGCACGGTGACGGTCTTTCCGCTTATTTTAAGCTCGTCGGAATTGATATCAAGCTGCTCGTCGGCCGCAAATATTTTTTTGCCGTTTACCTCGACCGCTCCGCTTCTTATGAGCTGCCTTGCGCCGCTGCGGGAAATATTCATCTGCTTTGCAACTGTTTTATCGAGCCTGTCCAATGCGGCGCCCCCTTCGGTTGATGAAAAAATTTTACCATAAAACAGAGAAATTAACAATATACAAATTAAAAATCATGCATTATACATCCGAACAGCCGAGAAAAAATCCGGCAAATCTCTTTGCCGGACAATTTTATGCTTCTGTTTTTGCAAAACATTTTCTGAACAGTATATATACAAATATCGGTATCGCCGACAGCACCATCAGAGGAACGACCAATCCACCGTCGGCGCCGGTTATCGCCAGCGACAGCAACAACTCCGGCCACCAAACAAGCGGGAGAAGCAGCAATCCTAAAAAAAGTGATACTCCCATTCCGAGTGCAAAACCGTCTGATTTCCTTTTTCCCATAACTGCGCTTGTAACGGTATACAGCAATATTAAAGCAGCACTCACCACCGTCCCCGCCGTTGAATAGATGGCATTTCTCAGTTCATCCGGAAGTTTTATGTCGAAAAGCACCAGCGCAGGCACAATGCCCGTTACAGTGCGAAACAGCACAATAGAGACGGCCGTCAAAATCTCTTTTTTTGAAAAACTGTTTGAGCTTTTCATTGCAGTCCTCCTGTTTTTGCGGAAAGTCTCAAAAGACCGCGGTATATTTTTATCGTATATAAACACTTCCTGCAATTTGATTTTATCAAATATTTTTTTGCTTGTCAACAATTTAAAAAAAGAGAAATAAAGTGCTGTTTTTCAACCTTGTCAAATTAAAAAATTCCGCTTCTAAATGTGCCGAAGCTGTCAATAATAAAACCGAACAGCAGAAATGCGCGGCATTGCCGACAGAATCTAAAATTTTTATTGCACAACGCCGCCGACGCAGAAAAATGCAGTATAATTTTTTGAAAAAGCCCTTTTCAATGGGGCAAAAAGATGATATAATTTAGTGTCGTAAAATGTATTTTATTTCATTCGATTTTTACTGCTTTTTTGATATAAAAACTATATAGGAGTGAACAAATTGGAAAAGTTCGTGCTCAACGGCGGCATACCCCTCAGAGGAGAGGTCAGCATAAGCGGCGCTAAAAATGCGGTCGTAGCTATTCTGCCCGCAACTATCCTTGCTCAGGATGTATGTGTTATTGAAAACATTCCCAACATCAGCGATGTTTATTATATGACAAAAATTCTCGAACAGCTCGGTGCGCGCATAAAGCGCCTGAGCAAGAGCACGCTCGAGATTGACACAAAGGGAGTCAACTCCTACGTCGTGTCGCACGATATGACGAAGCATCTGCGCGCTTCTTATTATTTCATCGGCGCGCTGCTCGGCAGATTCCACCGCGCGAAGGTCGCCATGCCCGGCGGCTGCAACTTCGGCGTGCGCCCGATCGACCGCCACATAAAGGGCTTTGAGCTGCTCGGCTCAACAGTCACGATAGGCGAAAATGCAATAATCGACGCCGCTGCAGAGAGGCTCGAGGGCAGCCCCGTTTATTTCGACGAGGCTTCTGTCGGCGCGACTGTGAATGTTATCCTCGCCGCAGTCAAGGCAAAGGGTCTGACCGTCATTGAAAACGCCGCAAAAGAGCCGCACATAGTTGACCTCGCGAACTTCCTCAACTCCATGGGCGCGGACATTCGCGGAGCAGGTACGGATACAATTAAAATCCGCGGAGTCGAGCACATGCACGGCTGCAACTACTCTATAATCCCCGACCAGATCGAGGCGGGCACATATATGGTCGCCGCCGCCGCAACGGACGGAAACGTTCTTATCAAGAATGTTATCCCGAAGCATCTTGAATCCATCTCTGCCAAGCTCATCGAGTGCGGCATCGATGTTATAGAAAATGACGACAGCATCAGAGTCTGCGCGAACGGCAGACCCGGCAAATGCACGATAAAGGCAATGCCCTACCCCGGCTTCCCGACCGATATGCAGCCGCAGATGACCGCTCTTCTGAGCATCGCAGACGGCACGAGCTTCGTCTCCGAGGGCGTTTGGGATAACCGCTTCCGCTATGTCGAGCAGCTGACCCGCATGGGCGCTTCGATAAAGGTCGAGGGCAAGATGGCCGTTATCGAGGGCGTCGAGCAGCTCAAGGGAGCCCCCGTCAGGGCGGACGACCTGCGCGCGGGCGCGGCGATGATAATCGCCGGACTCATCGCCAAGGGCACGACCGAGATTGAAGAGATCTCGCACATCGACCGCGGATATGAAAACATCGTCGAAAAGCTCACCGGACTCGGCGCGGACATTCGCCGCGTTGACAGACCCGAGCCGGATGATATATCAAGAGCAGTCTAAAAATACAAATGCAAGAATCCTGCATCGGTCATGCCGGCGCAGGATTTTTTAAAGGAGAAAAATATGGCAAAATTCTGTCCGCTCTTCTCTTCGAGCAGCGGCAACTGCATATACATAGGCACTTCCGACGGCGGCATACTCATCGACGCGGGAGTCAGCGCGAAAAGAATAACCGGTGCGCTCGAAAATATCGGCGTATCGCCGGACAGCATCAGCGCAATTTTCATCACCCACGAGCACTCCGACCACATAAACGGGCTGCGGGTCTTTGCGGGCAGCAGAAATATTGATGTCTACGCATCGGCGGGCACGCTCAGGGCGCTCGACTCCATGGGCATATTCAACGGCAAGTTCACCGCACGCGAGATAAGCGAAAACGGCGCGGAGGCGGCGGGCATATATGTGAAGCCCTTTGCAACGCCGCATGACGCCGCGCAGAGCTGCGGCTACACAGCGGTCACACCTGACGGCAGGCGCATATCGATAGCGACCGACCTCGGCCATGTGACCGACACGGTGATGAACGCGATTTACGGCAGCGACCTCGTGATGCTTGAATCGAACCACGAGATAGACCTGCTCAGACGCGGCCCTTATCCATATCCGCTCAAGCAGCGCATACTTTCTGACATAGGGCATCTCTCAAACACGGCGTGCTCCGACGCGGCGGTGAAACTCCTCGACTCGGGCACGGTGCGCTTCATGCTCGGGCATCTGAGCAAGCAGAACAACACGCCCGACCTCGCATATGAGACTACCCACTCGGCGTTCACTATCCACGGCGCAAAGGCGGGCAGCGACTATCTGCTCGGCGTCGCGGGCAACAACGGAAAAGCGATAAGTTTTTAATCGGAGGGCAAGATGTACAACATAGATATCATATGCGTCGGCAAGCTCAAGGAGGACTACCTGCGCGGCGCATGCGCCGAATATTCAAAGCGGCTCTCGGCATTCTGCAAGCTGAAAATAACGGAGCTGACCCCCGCGCGCATCCCGGACGACCCGTCGAAGGCGCAGATAGACTCGGCTCTCACGGACGAGGGAAAGCGAATTTTACAGCTCATTCACCCGTCGGCGCGCGTTTACGCGATGTGCATCGAGGGCAGGCAACTCTCTTCGGAAGAACTCAGCCGCGACATTGAACAGGCGGCAGTCGGCGGGAGCGGAAACCTTGTTTTTATTATCGGCGGCTCGCACGGGCTGACAGACGAGGTCAAGCGCCGCGCGAACTTCAAGCTCTCGATGTCGAAAATGACATTCCCGCACCAGCTCGCGCGCGTGATGCTGCTCGAACAGATCTACCGCGCGTTCATGATATCGAGCGGCGGAAAATATCACAAATAAAAAAGCAGGGAGCTGCGAAATGCAGTTCCCTGTTCGAGCGTGTCTATAAACCTATTTTGGGTGGTTTCGCAAAAATCAAAGCCTCCCTTGTGTAAAGGGAGGTGGCGCGAAGCGCCGGAGGGATTGTTCTGAATAAGTTGAAATTTTTCAAAAATGCTGAGTATCTTGAACTTTCATTACAACAACCCCTCAGTCACGGCTTAGCCGTGACAGCTCCCCTTACACAGGGGAGCCTTGAGTCCGTGCAATGACAGATTTTTCGACAGACTGAAACAGGGAGCTGCAAAATGCAGTTCCCTGTTCTGCGTCAAAAGACCGCCGTATCTCGCGATACAGCGGTCTTTGTTAATTTTTATATCAGAGATTAATATCTCTTTCCGCCGTGGCCGCCTCTGCCGCCGCGGTTATCTCTTCTTCCGCCGTCTCTGCCGCCGCGGTTGTCCCTTCTGGGAGCTCTGCGGGGCTCATCGGACAGGTCGTTCTCGGGAACAAGTCCCTCGACCTCGATAAGAGCGTCTCTGCGGGAGAGGTTGAGTCTGCCCTGGTCGTCTATCTCGCGAACCTTGACTATGACCTCGTCGCCGACAGCAACGACATCCTCAACACGGTCAACGTGCTTGACATCAAGGTGGCTGATGTGGACAAGACCCTCTTTGCCGGGAGCGATCTCAACGAATGCGCCGAAGTCCATCAGGCGGGTAACAACACCCTTGTAGATAGCGCCGACCTCGGGATCGTTCGCGATGGTCTCGACCATATTGAGCGCGCGCTTCGCATCGTCAATGTCGATAGCGGAGATGAAGACGGTTCCGTCCTCTTCAACGTCGACCTTGCAGTTGCATTCTGCGCAGATCTTCTGGATAACCTTGCCCTGCTTGCCGATGACGTCGCCGATCTTCTCGGTGTCGATCTTGGTGGTGAGCATCTTAGGAGCATACTTGGAGAGCTCTTTTCTAGGCTCGGAGATAACGGGCAGCATGACTTCATCGAGGATGTAGCAGCGTGCCTTGTAGGTCTTGTCAAGAGCCTCGCGGATGATAGCGGGGGTCAGACCGTGTATTTTAAGATCCATCTGAATAGCGGTGATACCCTTCTTGGTGCCACCGACCTTGAAGTCCATGTCGCCGAAGAAGTCCTCAAGACCCTGGATATCGACCATGGTCATGAAGCGGTCGCCCTCGGTAACAAGTCCGCAGGAGATACCGGCAACGGGAGCCTTTATCGGCACGCCGGCAGCCATAAGCGAAAGGGTCGAGCCGCAGATGGAAGCCTGCGAAGTCGAGCCGTTGGACGAAAGAACCTCGGAGACAAGGCGCAGGCAGTACGGGAACTCCTCAACGCTCGGGATAACGGGCAGAAGAGCACGCTCTGCAAGAGCACCGTGGCCGATCTCGCGGCGTCCGGGGCCTCTCGAGGGCTTGGTCTCGCCGACCGAGTACGAGGGGAAGTTGTAGTGGTGCATATAGCGCTTGGTGTCCTCGCCGTCGATGCCGTCAAGAATCTGAGAATCGCTGACGGGGCCGAGGGTGGTGACGGTCAGAACCTGAGTTTGGCCTCTGGTGAACATACCCGAGCCGTGGACTCTGTCAAGCAGGTCGATTTCAGCCGCAAGCGGGCGAATCTCATCGATGCCTCTGCCGTCAACGCGCTTGCCGTCGTCAAGCAGCCAGCGGCGCACGACGAACTTCTGGGTCTTGTAAAGGCAGTCGTCAATCTTCTCTATCTCGTCGGGATAAATCTCGTCGAACTTCTCATGAACCTTCTCATAGATGGGCTTGAGACGCTCGTCACGGATGCGCTTGTCATCGGTGTCAAGAGCGACGCGGATATCGTCGATAGCGAAATCCTTGATAGCCTCGTACATCTCGGGCGCGGGATCGTTTGAGGGGAAGTCGATCTTCTTCTTGCCGACTTCTGCCTGAATATCCTTTATGAACTCAACGATGCGCTGGTTCTCCTTATGGGCGAACATGATGCCGTCGAACATCTCGTCATTGGTGACTTCCTTTGCACCTGCCTCGATCATTGCGACGAGGTCGGAGGTGGAGGCGACGGTGACAGCCATGCGGCTGACTTCACGCTGAGCCTCAGTGGGGTTGATGACATACTCGCCGTCAACAAGGCCGACGCTCACGCCGGAGATCGGGCCGTCCCACGGAATCTCGGAAATGGAAAGCGCGATAGAAACGCCGAGCATAGCGGCGATTTCGGGCTGGCAGTCGGGATCGACCGACATAACGGTAGCCACGACGCTGACATCATTTCTCATGTCCTTGGGGAACAGAGGACGGATGGGTCTGTCGATAACTCTCGATGCAAGAGTTGCCTTCTCGCTCGCTCTGCCCTCACGGCGCTGGAACGAACCGGGAATCTTGCCAACGGAATAGAGCTTCTCTTCAAAATCAACTGAAAGCGGGAAGAAATCCACGCCCTCTCTCGGCTTTGCAGCCATGGTTGCGGTGCAGAGCACGTCGGTCTCGCCGTAACGGACGAGGCACGAACCGCCTGCGAGCTGAGCCATCTTGCCGACTTCAACAACGAAGGGTCTGCCGGCGATTTCAGTTTCAAACTTTTTGAAATCCTCGAACATAGTTTTACCTCTTTGTATTTATTTCCACAGACCCCCGGACTTAGCAATAAATCCGTTCCCCGGCTTCCCGGAGCCCCGATTCACTGCTAAAACCGTTGCAGTCTGTCGATTGTGAGTTCAGAAAAGCAGGCAGAAATAAACTCCTGCCTGCTCGTCGTGCAATTATTTACGGATACCGAGTCTGGCAATGATCGCACGGTAGCGCTCAATGTCAACCTTCTGAAGGTATGCCAGGAGATTGCGTCTGTGACCGACCATCTTGAGAAGGCCGCGGCGCGAATGATGATCCTTCGGATGCTCCTTGAGATGCTCTGTCAGGTCGCGGATCCTCTTGGTGAGAACAGCGATCTGAACCTCCGGAGAACCGGTGTCGCCCTCATGGATAGCGTACTCCTGCATAATTGCGGTTTTTTCTGCCTGAGTCATTTCTTTTCACCTCATTTTAATATTTGCTCCGAAACCCAGCAAAAGGCCGGTGAAAACCTCTTTGAGGTTTGATCCATAAGCCGAGTAGCGGACGCATACAACGGTATTATACCAGCATTGAGCGTATTTGTAAAGAATTTTTTAAAGATTTTGCGTTTTCGCCCGGTTTGATATCGGACACCGAAAACCGTTGCCTGACGGGGCGCGGCGTGATATAATTTAGAAAGAACACGGAGGTGCTTTTATGGCAAGAGGACTTGACGGAACTTTTTTTGAAATTCACCATCACAACACGGCGGAGGGCAAATACTGGAATCCCGCGCTCGACGCTTTCGCCGCCGAAAACTGGCGCGAAAAGGTGCGCGAGATAGCTGCGCTCAAAATGGAGTACATAGTCGTTATGGCTACTGCGCTCTATGACCGCTGCTATTTTGAGTCATCCGTTTTTCCTTTGGCGGATATCCCCTGCGCCGACCCTATCGAAGCGGTGCTCGATGAGGCGGACAAGTGCGGAATAAAGGTTTTCCTCGGCAACGGCTTTTACGGCGACTGGACGAAGCCCGGAGTCAACATAACTTCCGGCGAGGTCATTGACCGGTCTTTTAAGGCGATGGACGAGCTGACGGAAAAATACGCGCATCACAGCAGCTTTTACGGCTGGTACTTCCCGGACGAGACTTGTATAATCCTGCGCTTTTCGGGCAATTTCATGAAATATGTCAATCTCTGCTCCGCCCGCTGCCGCGAAATAACACCTAACAAAAAGACGCTTATCGCGCCCTACGGCACAAATCTCACGCTCACGAACTCGAAATATATCGACGCGCTCGCCTCGCTCGATGTCGATTTCATAGCGTATCAGGACGAAATCGGGGTCAAGAAGACTCGCGTGTGGCAGAGCGAGAGAATATTTGCGCGCCTCAAAAAAGCCCATGATAAAGCCGGACGCGCCGCGCTCTGGGCGGACATCGAGCTGTTCGATTTCGAGGGCATGGTCTACAAAAGCGCCCTGCTCCCCGCAGATTTCGAGCGCATCGAGCGGCAGATAGCGAACGTCGCGCCGTATGCGGACAAGATAATCGGATATCAATATATCGGGCTGATGAATCCCGAGGATTCCGGCTCATTCGCAGGGCATGAAAGCTCGGCGGAGCTTTACAGGCAATATGCGGAGTATCTGAAGAAATAATTGCGCATTATAAACGCACATTCTAATATGCTAATGCATATCTGCGGTGAATTTATTTTAACGGTGATTTTATGAGCAACTTGAGATTCCGCTGTCTTGTTGACAGCGATTTCTGCGACATTGCGCTTTTCGAGCCATATATTGAAAAAGGCTCGTCGGATATTGGACTGGCTCTCATAGCTTTCGATGAAAGCGAGCTTGATACAATCAAAAGCCTTTTAAACGAAACTCAGCTCGAGGGCAGCGACGGATATTTATATATACTGTCGCAAGGCTCCGTCGAGAAAAAAGACAAAATGCCTCATTCTGTTATGAAGGCATACAGATACTATAAGCGCCATAAGAAAAAGCAAAACCGAGCCGCCGTGCATATAGAGAAAGAGCTCAGTCACAGCGGCGACGGCATAAGAAAAGCATCCGGCGGCAGATTTTCAGCCTATAAATACACCGACCGAGAGAATAAAATGTGCTTTCCTTTCAGGCTTCGTGCAAGCAAGGATAAAAACAAGCCTTTGTTTATCCTCTTACACGGCGCGGGAGCAATGGGCAATGATAATTTCAAGCAGCTGTTTGACAACATACCGTTGTACAAGCAGCTAATAAAAACAGACTGCAATATTCTTTTGCCGCAGGCACCTTTCGGCTCAAACAGAGGCGAAGCGATGCAGAATTACATAAAATCGATAAAGAGGCTTATAGATGAGTTGCCCTCAGATTTCGACAGAAAGCGCATATATATCATCGGCACTTCCTTTGGCGGCTGCTGCGTCTGGCAGCTTATCTGTCTTTTTCCCGAATATTTCGCGGCGGCAGTGCCCGTAATGGGCAGCCTGTGCCCGGATCACCGCTATGAAAAATATGACATTCGGCGGTTAGTCAAAACGCCTATCTGGGCGGCACATTCATCGGACGATACAAATGTGAGAATAGACAGCGACGATTATTACGCCGCCGAGCTCAAAAAACTCGGAGCAGACATAAAATACACCCGCTGGGACAAATACGGGCACACGATGTCCGGCAAATTCTACAGAACAGAAAATTGGGCAGAATGGTGTCTGAGTAAGAAATTGAGATAGTTGAATTGGGATTTGTCGCAGAATCTATTTAGGCACCCATGCAAGTGTGGGCTGGCTCGGCGTAAGACGAGACTGAGGGGTGTTTCGCTCCGCTCAAAGTAATAAGTAAAACGCGTGTGATATGGGCAGATGTCATCTGACCGCGAAGTTTGCGCAAAATTATTGACATAGAACTTGTAGGGTGCGGCGACCTCGACGCACCGATGCCGCGTAAGCGGCACGATATGAAATTGTAGAATTTGCACTCTACCTT
>ULWQ01070969.1_pt1 | contig 40343 bp, 36 predicted proteins | sample 1960491 | NCBI WGS metagenome assembly ULWQ01 (sample SAMEA4835816, study PRJEB28245) | human gut metagenome | biome: gut microbiome; material: fecal sample | place: Denmark | collected 2008
TCGTGCGTCTTGCTTCGCAAGCCGTTCCCTCGCTTGTCTCCATTGGCTTATCAAACACTGCGGCGCGGCTATTGAAAGCTTGATTATAAAGACCAGTTGGGTCGCTTGCTTTTACCTTGCTACAGCTAAAGTGATAAGCCACCCCCCGATTTGCATCCCGTTTGTCGTCGTAAAGAGACAAAGTCGGCGCAAATGCCGCCAATTACAAGGCTTTTGAAATTTACTGTCCGTTTTTTGACACACCTGCCGTGATAGAATAGAATCAGAAAATAAGGAACGGAGAGATACATATGAAATTCAAGATAGGTTTTACCGCAGAAAAAGAAGTTGAGAAGAAAGCTCCCGAGACCGAGACAAAAGCTCCCGAAGAGGCTCCCGCGAGGGAATCGCTCGTGAGGGTCTATTTCCCGCAGCGCGGCTTTGACTGCACATATTACAACAATCTTTTCGACCTGCATGTCGGCGACCTCGTCTATGTTGACGGCAAGCTTGAGGGCAAGCGCGGCAAGGTCATCGATGTGTCGTACACATTCAAAATAAAGCTGTCCGACTACAAAAGAGTAATTGCAAAAATCGATACGGACATCTCCGGCGAGTTCTGCTATGTCGGCGACGAGCTGTTCTCTTTTGACAAAATCACCGTGCCGTTCGGGAAGATACTCCCCTACTTCAAAGCTCCCGCCAAGCCCGACGAGGAATACGCGAGCGCGAAAGAGAACAAGTTCTATAATCTCGACGACCTCGAGGGCATGGGAGCATACGAACACACGATAATGATAGGCAAATCCGACTTCAACTGCGGCGAGGTTCTGTATCTCAGCGTTGAAGACGGCAAGGGACACGCGATAGTCGGCACAAACGAGCTGCACGAAGTTGAATTTGACTACAAGAACGGCATGATTGCAAACATCACCTGCGACTGCTGGGCGTGCGGCATCTGCAAGCACGGTGTGGCGGCTGTTTTCGCGCTGAAATCAGCGCTCGAAAAAATCGAGAAGCATTTCCCGGAAAAATTTGAAGCAAGCGGATATTTTGCCGTTATGTCGAAGAACACGTTTATGAACGTCATCGCCTCGCTCGGTGACGACAGCGTCGGAAGTTTTGTTATAAAGAAGAACTAAATTTTCTGTTTTCATATCACTTTCGACAAAAATCGCATCGTTTTTGCAGTTAAGTTGACAATTTTCTCTAAAAAATGTATGGTGAAACAAACAAAATACGGGAAGTGAGACAATGGAGCCTATAGCTCACCTGCGGCTCGTGGAAAAATCCGAACCGCCGGAATATGACGAACAAACACTGAAAGCTCACAACGAGAACAGCGGAAAATATGCCACAGAGGCGCTGCGATGTATCAAATTAGACAAGGTCGGAAGCTTTTGCGGGAACATTCACGATTTAGGCAAGGCGACAAAAAAGTTCTTTGACTACATACAGCCCGGCAACACGCTCCGGCGCGGCGAAGTGAACCACACTTTTGCGGCGGTCAGATATATTTTTGAGATGTCCGACGGCGTTGACAACGAGGTGCGCGAGCTTCTCGCCTATGCGGTCGGCGCGCATCACGGGCAGTTTGACGCGGTTAATGACGACCACAAAAACGGCTTTGAACACAGGCTGACAAAAGACGGCATCGACTATGACGAGGCGAAGAAAAACTTCAACGAATACTGTTTTTCAGACGCCGAACTGAAATCGCAATTCAACGAAGCCGCAGAACAGCTTACTAAAATTATTGCGGGCATAAGAGAGCGCAATCCGAAGAGAAGCGCACGGCAAGCTGAAGAATATGAATTTCAGATAAACCTGCTGGCTCGGCTTCTGCTCTCGGCTGTTATCGAGGGCGACAGGCGCGACACGGCGGAATTCATGGAAAACATGGAGTTCCCGCAAGCTGAAGCGGATTGGGACGAGTGCCTCGGGCACATCGAAGAAAAGCTTGGCGAATTTTCAAACATAAGACCGATAGACGGGGCGAGAAAGCAGATATCCGACATCTGCCGCGCCGCCGCAGAAGAAGAGCCCGGCATATTCAGGCTCAATGTCCCAACCGGTGCAGGCAAAACGCTCTCGGGGCTGAGATTCGCCGTGGCTCACGCAAAAACACATCGGAAGAAGCGAATCATTTTCACCTCTCCCCTGCTGAGTATTCTCGACCAGAATGCGAAGATAATAAGAGAATTCATCGGAAACGACAGCATCATAACGGAGCACCATTCAAATGTCGCTCTCGACGAGGACAACGCGGACGAGCTCAAACGCGCCCAGTTATTAACGGAAAACTGGTCGTCGCCGGTGATAATAACCACTCTTGTGCAGCTGCTCGACACTTTGTTTGCAGGGAAAACCTCATGCATACGCAGAATGCACGCACTGTGCGACAGCGTAATAGTCATAGACGAGGTTCAGACCGTGCCGAACGAAATGCTGTCACTTTTTAACACGGCGGTAAACTTTCTCTCGGAGGTCTGCGGCGCGACTATAGTCTTGTGCTCGGCGACTCAACCGTGCCTCGAACAGACGGCGCACCCGATGACAGAAAATATAAAAGATATTGTGCCGTTTGACGAGGAGCTGTGGCGCGTATTCAAACGCACGCAGATAATCGACAAGGGCGGCATGCGGCTTGACGCAATCCCCGCATTTATCGCAGAACAGCTCGACAGAACGGACAGTCTTCTTGTCATATGCAATCTCAAAAAGCAGGCGGCGTATCTGTTCACCGAGATGAAATTGGAAAACACCGTGATCTTCCATCTTTCCGCCGGAATGTGCATGGCGCACAGAATGGCGGTAATATCCGAAATAAACAGCGCACTTGAAAGAAAGCGCACAAATCCAGACGCACCAAAAGTGGTTTGCATCTCGACGCAGGTCATCGAAGCAGGCGTCGATGTCTCGTTCGGCTGCGTGGTAAGGCTCTGCGCGGGGCTCGACAGCGTGATACAGGCGGCGGGCAGATGCAACCGCAACGGCGAGCTCAACGGAGCCGCAGATGTGTTCATAATAAACTGCCGCGGCGAAGACCTCGGCATGCTCAGAAGCATAAAGGACGGCAAGATGGCGTGCATGTCACTGCTGTCAGACTACGAATATCATCCCGAGAAGTACCCGTCGGGGCTTACATCTGACGAGGCGGTATACGCCTACTACAAGAAGCTCTATATTCAATCCGACATCGGCGCGCAGGATATGCCGATAAAAATCGACGGTTCGCCGTTCACTCTCTTTGATCTTCTTTCGCTCGACAGGACATTCGCGAACGCGCCTTATTTAAAAGCAAACGGCGAAAAATATGCGCTGACTCAAGCGTTCAAGACCGCAGGGAACAGGTTCACCGTCTTCGGCAGCAGCACGACCGATGTTATCGTGCCATACGGCGAGGGAAAAGAGATAATCGCCGAACTCGGCTCAAAGCGAGCCGAAGATGATATAAAATATCTCAAAAAGCTCATCAAAAAAGCGCGGGCATACACCGTCTCGCTCTATGAAAATCAGCGCAGAGCTCTCGCGGACAGCGGCGCGCTCCATCCCATAGCAGACGACATCGCGCTCGCACTGAGCGAGGAATTCTACAACAAAGATTTCGGACTAAATCTTGACGGCGAAAGCCGCGAAGCAATCACATTATAAATAAACACAGGAGGTGTGCAGCATATGGAACATCCGAATATAGTGACGTTTGAAGTATTCGGAGACTACGCGCTTTTCTCCGACCCGGTAATGCGCGTCGGCGGAGAAAAAGCAAGCTATCAAATCCCGACATACGAAGCTCTCAAAGGTATTCTCCACTCGATCTACTGGAAGCCCACTATCGTCTGGTATATCGACAAGGTCAGAGTGATGAACCTCATTCAAACTGAGGTCAAGGGCATCCGGCCGATAAAATACAACGGCGGGAACGACCTCTCGTTCTACACCTATCTCAAGGACTGCCGTTATCAGGTGCAGGCGCATTTTGAGTGGAATGAGAACCGCCCGGAGCTCATCGGCGACCGCAACGAGAACAAGCATCACAACATAGCAAAGCGCATGATTGAAAAAGGCGGGCGCAGAGATATTTTCCTCGGCGCGCGCGAATGTCAGGGCTATGTTGAGCCATGCGAGTTTGAGAGCGGCAAAGGCGCATATGATGAGACGCCGGAGCTCGCATTTGGGCTTATGTACCACGGGATAACCTACGCGGACGAAGCCTATTCTGACGAGACGAAAAACCGAATGACCGTCCGGTTCTGGTACCCGACGATGAAAAATGGCGTTATCACATTCCCCCGACCCGAGGAGTGCACGATAACAAAAACGGTGCGCGAAAACATGGCGATAAAGCCGTTCGGCGAAGACCTCGGCAATTTCATCGGACTCAGAGAATTCGGGGAGGTGGAATAAATGAGCATATGGCAAAGAGCCGTTGAGACATATGACTGTCACAGCAACCAAGCGGGAAAGCAATCTATAAAATACCCCGTTGCACTGACTCCGATAGCCCATGTCATCCAGAACGCGCAGATAGAAATAATTCTCGATGAGCACGGCGAATTTGTGCAGGCAGAGTCCGTCCCTAAAGATGACAGCAAAACTATTATCCCGGCAACAGAAGCGTCCGCAGGAAGAACTTCATCCGCCTGTGCTCATCCGCTGAGCGACCAGCTTTTCTATATCGCACCATATGGCAGAAACAAATACGAAATGTATCTGAACCAGCTCAGGGCATGGGCTGAATCCGAATTCAGCCACCCGAAAGTGCGCGCGATACTCGCCTATGTCGAGAGCGGAACTATAGTTGACGACCTCGCCAACGAAAATATTATAGAGCTTGACGAGAGCGGAAAGCCACTGAGCAAGTATGATAAAAGCTTAATTCGCTGGCGCGTTATGAACACGGGCGACAATGATGCGTGTTATAAAGACACAAGCCTTTTTGACGCATTTATCGGATACTACAGTTCATTGCAGAATAAAGCCCCGAAAAAGCTCTGCATGATATCGGGCAAAGATGAACGCATAACCGAAAGTCATCCGAAAGGAACCGTTGCATCGGCATACGGCGCAAAGCTCATATCGGCAAACGACAGCTCAAATTTCACCTACAGAGGGCGTTTCACCGACTCACAGCAGGCGGCTACCATCGGATACGAGACCTCTCAGAAAGCGCACAACGCTCTCGCCTGGGTTGCGGCGAATCAGGGAATTATAATAGGCGGCAGAACTTTCGTCTGTTGGAATCCAAAGGGAGATACATCCTTGTTCAAGGACTCCGAAACATTGACGCCCAACTACAGCGACGAAGAAGAGAGAAAAGATTTTCCGGCTACTCCGACCGACTACAAAGCCGACCTGAAAAAGGCATTGAGCGGATGGCAGGACAAGCTTCCGGCGGAGGACGATATTGTTATAGCGTCGTTTGACGCCGCCACAACAGGCAGACTCTCCATAACATACTACAATGAGCTGAAAGGTTCGGATTTTCTGAACCGTCTCGCGTTCTGGAAGGAGCACTGTTACTGGTCAAGCGGAAAGTTCGGCTATCAGTCCCCGTCGATATGGGAAATAGTCAAGTGTGCCTTCGGCACGGAGCAGAACGGGAAACTCAGCGTCGATGACCGCGTGATGCGTGAGCAGGCGCAAAGGCTGCTCCACAGTGTTATCGACCAAGCGCCTATACCGCAGGACATCGTCCGCGCGCTGATGCACAGAGCATCGATGCCGCTCGCCTACGACACAAAATCAAACCGCATAAAAATTCTCTATAACGCTTGTGCGGTTATATATGCATACAGGACCGTTACTAAAAAGGAGGAATGGGAAATGGCCCTTGAAAAAGACAAGAAAGACAGAAGCTATCAGTTCGGGCGTCTGCTCGCAGTCATGGAAAAGGTCGAGCGCGACACCTATGACAGAGACGAGAAGAGAGAGCCGAACGCAATAAGGATGCAGTCGGTATTCTGCGAGAGACCGATGTATGCTTCCCGCATAATCCGCGACAGCCTCAATCCGTATTTTGCAAAGCTCTCGCCCGGAATGAGAATATACTACAACAACCTCATCGGCGAGATTTTCGGTCATCTGAGCGAATTCGACGAGAAAGACCTCAACCGCCAGCTTGAGGACAGTTACCTTTTAGGCTATTACCTGCAGCGCAGTGAACTCTACACAAAGAAAGAAAGCAACAACGAGGAGGAAAATTAAAATGGCAGCTCTTAACAACAAAATCGATTTCGTAGTTCTTGTATCCGCAAATCAGGCAAATGTAAACGGCGATCCGCTCAACGGCAACCGCCCGCGCACCGATTACTCCGGTTACGGCGAGATGTCCGATGTCTGCATCAAGCGCAAAATACGCAACAGAATGCAGGATCTCGGCAACGACATATTCGTCCAGTCCGCAGACCGCAGCGACGACGGCTGCAAGAGCCTGAGCGAACGCGCGTCAAGCAACATAAAGACGAAAGATATAAATGAATACGCAAAAGAAGCCTGCGAAAAGTGGCTCGATGTCCGTTCATTCGGTCAGGTGTTCGCTTTCAAATCCAAGGACAGCAGCGGCGTATCGGTCGGCGTGCGCGGTCCGGTCAGCATACATCAAGGAGTCAGCGTATCGCCGATAGAGGTTCGCTCCATTCAGATAACCAAGAGCGTCAACGGCGAACCCGTCAAAGACGGCAAGGACGCCTCGGCGCGTTCCTCCGACACAATGGGTCAGAAGCACTTTGTCCAGTTCGGTCTCTACGAGATAAAGGGCTCGATAAATGTTCAGCTCGCCGAAAAGACCGGATTTTCAGAAGAAGATGCGGATATTATAAAAGAATGCCTGCGCACGCTGTTCCTCAACGACGCTTCTTCGGCGCGCCCCGAGGGTTCGATGGAGGTTCTGCGCGTCTATTGGTGGAAGCACAACTGCAAGGACGGTCAGTATTCGAGCAGCAAGGTACACCGCAGCGTCCATGTTGAATTGAAGCCCGATGTCAACATCCCCTCAAGCGCGGATGACTATATTATATCTGTAGATGAGCTTCCCGGGCTTGAGCCCGAGATCATCGAGGGAGTATAATGACATACAGGGAGTGTGATTTTCTGCAAATAAGCGGAATACAGCACTTTGCTTTTTGCCGCAGACGTTGGGCTCTCATTCACATTGAGGGGCTTTGGGCAGAAAATCTGCGCACAGTGAACGGCGAAATATTCCACGAACGGGCGCACGACCCGTCGCTCAGCGAAAAACGCGGAGATCTGATAACAGTCCGGGCTCTGCGGGTATTCTCGTCAGAGCTCGGAATAAGCGGAGAATGCGACGTTGTCGAATTCAGACGCGATGACGAAAACGGCGCGAAACTGCGCGGGCGCGATGGCAGATGGATGCCGATGCCGATCGAATACAAAAGCGGATCTTCTAAAGCGGGCGATGCCGACAGGCTTCAGCTGTGCGCGCAGGCAATGTGCCTTGAAGAGATGCTCGGAGTCGAGATTGAACTCGGATATATGTTCTACGGCGAGACGCATCGGCGCGAAAAAGTTTATATAAACGCCGAACTGCGCCAAGCGGTGAAAGATGCAGTCAGCGAGATGCACAGCTACATGAGCCGCGGCTACACGCCCAAAGTCAAGACAGGCAAATTTTGCAACGCCTGTTCACTCAAGGAGCTCTGTCTCCCTGCCCTGTGCAAGAACAAAAGCGCGGCGGAATATATAGACTCCGCTATCGGCGAGGACGGTGACTTCGATTGAAAAAGCTTATGAACTCGCTCTATATTCTGACTCCCGACGCCTATCTGACGCTCGACGGAGAAAATGTTGTCGTCAAAAAGGACGGCGCGGAGATGGGCAGATTCCCTCTGCACAGTCTCGAACAGATAGTGACTTTTTCATACATGGGCGCGAGCCCGGCTCTCATGGGCAAATGTGCAGAGCAAAACAAGTCGCTGTCATTCTTCTCTCAAAGCGGACGGTTCCTCGCGAGAGTCGGCGGCGGAGTGCAGGGCAATGTGCTGCTGCGCAGGCAGCAATACCGCATCGCCGACAGTCCGAGTGAAAGCCTGCAGACAGCCAAAAATTTCATCACTGCAAAGATATTCAACTCCCGCTGGGTATTGGAGCGCTCATTGCGCGACCACCCGATGAGCATTGATGCAGAGAAAGTAAAAGACGCATCGGAAAAGCTGAAAGAGTCAGTATACACGGCTCGCAGCTGCACTGACGCCGGGTCGCTCCGCGGCATTGAGGGTGAAGCGGCAAGCACATATTTTTCGGTATTTGACGAGCTGATACTTAACCACGACCCATGTTTCATTTTCGAGACGCGCAACCGCCGTCCGCCGCTCGACTGCGTAAACGCTCTGCTTTCATTCGCCTACAGTCTGCTTGCGAACGACTGCGCGAACGCACTTGAAAGCGTAGGGCTTGACCCATATGTCGGCATGATGCACACCGACCGCTCTGGCAGGAAATCGCTCGCACTCGACCTTATGGAAGAACTGCGCCCGTCGTTTGCCGACAGATTTGTGCTCAGCGGAATAAACAACCGCTCGTTTCAGAGCAATATGTTTGTGAAAACAGACAGCGGCGCCGTACTTCTCACCGACGACGGTCGGCGATCGTTCTTCAAGCTTTGGAAATCGAGGCGGGACGAAAACCTGACTCACCCGTTCCTGAAAGAGAAGATACAATGGGGGCTCGTGCCGTATATTCAGGCGCTTCTGTTAGCACGCTACATCCGCGGCGACATTGACGAATATCCCCCGTTCCTGTGGAAGTAGGTGCGTTATGCTCGTATTGATAACCTATGATGTCAACACCGAAGACGCCGGCGGCAGAAAGCGGCTTCGAAAAGTTGCGAAAGAATGTGTGAATTACGGTCAACGGGTTCAGAACAGTGTATTTGAATGTGTATTGGACGCCGCGCAATACAGATTAGTAAAGCACAAGCTCGAACAGCTCATTGACACCGAAAAGGACAGTCTGAGATTTTATAATCTCGGGAACAACTATCAGACAAAAATAGAGCATATCGGAGCCAAGGCCGGATATCAGCCGGAAGGACTCCTTATGCTTTAGTGCGAAGCGGCATCGATCATAAAAAGTGCCGTATGTTCGCACCGAAAAAGCCGTGCTTTTACGACTGTTTAAGCCAAGTAAAAAGCACAGCTGTTGCAAAAATATATAGTTTTATATGCACTATGTACAAGCATAGCATTGCATATTTGTATATTTTTGCAGTCGCCCTCCCCACGGAGGGCGTGGATTGAAATGATACTGTGTTTATCGGTTCTTCAAGTTCGCTTTCAGTCGCCCTCCCCACGGAGGGCGTGGATTGAAATATTCAACAGCTGATAACCTTTGTTATGCTTATCCCGTCGCCCTCCCCACGGAGGGCGTGGATTGAAATGTTATTGTTGCTTTTAAGTTTGTGACCGTTAGGGGTCGCCCTCCCCACGGAGGGCGTGGATTGAAATCCTTGACAGCGCTTCAATCGTGCATCCGGTGCGCGTCGCCCTCCCCACGGAGGGCGTGGATTGAAATACTCTGTCGTAGGTGTGGTTTGATGCACTGCCCGTGTCGCCCTCCCCACGGAGGGCGTGGATTGAAATTGTTACAATCGTATCAATCAGCCGTGACATCTGGTCGTCGCCCTCCCCACGGAGGGCGTGGATTGAAATATATGCAGGATGTTATAGATTCCTGCACTGCCGGAGTCGCCCTCCCCACGGAGGGCGTGGATTGAAATCAAAAACATACTTCTCGCCATATTCCATCTGAATCGTCGCCCTCCCCACGGAGGGCGTGGATTGAAATGGTGGGGTGGGGGAGAAGCTTCGAGTTTTTGGCTTGGTCGCCCTCCCCACGGAGGGCGTGGATTGAAATCCCTACTTCAACATATTTACTATAAAACCGAAGCAGTCGCCCTCCCCACGGAGGGCGTGGATTGAAATGTTTAAAGTCTGCGCGCGCGTAGTCGCGGGCAGTGGTCGCCCTCCCCACGGAGGGCGTGGATTGAAATAAATATATCGTTGCTTAGATATAAACGAACAGACAGTCGCCCTCCCCACGGAGGGCGTGGATTGAAATCATGCCGTCAGGCATACTGGGAACATTAATCACGTCGCCCTCCCCACGGAGGGCGTGGATTGAAATCGTATTTATTATAAAGATTCTTCGAGCGGCGCGGTCGCCCTCCCCACGGAGGGCGTGGATTGAAATGCTATATAATATTAAGCAAAGGGAGTGAAACAACGTCGCCCTCCCCACGGAGGGCGTGGATTGAAATTATCAAGCTCCTGCAATGGTTGTTAAAATTTTGCAGTGTCGCCCTCCCCACGGAGGGCGTGGATTGAAATAATAAGCGGAGAATTTACGCTAACGAACACGGTACCGGTCGCCCTCCCCACGGAGGGCGTGGATTGAAATATCAGTAACAGCACCGCTGATGCCAAGCTGATCGAGTCGCCCTCCCCACGGAGGGCGTGGATTGAAATATGCCGACTACGCCGACTACCTAAATACTCCGTTTTATCAACGTCGCCCTCCCCACGGAGGGCGTGGATTGAAATAACAGAAGTAAAACGCCGTTATAATCAAAAAAAGTCGCCCTCCCCACGGAGGGCGTGGATTGAAATAACAGAAGTAAAACGCCGTTATAATCAAAAAAACTGTCGCCCTCCCCACGGAGGGCGTGGATTGAAATGGCTTAACCGATACACCCCACAAGCTAAATGACGTCGCCCTCCCCACGGAGGGCGTGGATTGAAATTGATGATAATTGAATCATTGCTTAATGCAATTTTTGGTCGCCCTCCCCACGGAGGGCGTGGATTGAAATAAAACACATAAAAAGTAAATCAAAGACTTGAGACAGTCGCCCTCCCCACGGAGGGCGTGGATTGAAATCTATACAAAGACAAACAAAGACCAATAATGCCATAGTCGCCCTCCCCACGGAGGGCGTGGATTGAAATTGCAATCTGTTATCCTGTCAGCCCTCGGACATAATGTCGCCCTCCCCACGGAGGGCGTGGATTGAAATGACCATAACATCGATATCAATGTTTTTACTTTCAAGGTCGCCCTCCCCACGGAGGGCGTGGATTGAAATTACTACCGTTTCATGAATAAGCAAAGCAGAAAGAGTCGCCCTCCCCACGGAGGGCGTGGATTGAAATTTCCCCCCTATTAGATATACGGGGGAAGAGAAGAAGTCGCCCTCCCCACGGAGGGCGTGGATTGAAATACATTCGACAACGCGATTGCACCCGGCACTGGTGGTCGCCCTCCCCACGGAGGGCGTGGATTGAAATCTAAAAATGGAGAGAGGCTGCCGAAGCAGCCCCCGTCGCCCTCCCCACGGAGGGCGTGGATTGAAATTCTGCGGACTTTTTAAAGCCGTTTTCCCACTGGACATGTCGCCCTCCCCACGGAGGGCGTGGATTGAAATCAAAGTCTAAAGGGCCGTCGGTTACGATGTATTTGTCGCCCTCCCCACGGAGGGCGTGGATTGAAATATCATCAAAGTTAGGGGACTAACCGCCCCAAAAATGTCGCCCTCCCCACGGAGGGCGTGGATTGAAATTGTAAATCGTGGACGCAATGAAGCTTCTTCCCCCTCGTCGCCCTCCCCACGGAGGGCGTGGATTGAAATAATAACCTTATTGCTGTAAACTGTATTTGCCATTGTCGCCCTCCCCACGGAGGGCGTGGATTGAAATACTTATCAAGTAAAAAATCGGCTTGCCGCATACGTGTCGCCCTCCCCACGGAGGGCGTGGATTGAAATACGGCTACTAAGTTCGCGGACAAAGTGCAGTTCCGGTCGCCCTCCCCACGGAGGGCGTGGATTGAAATCTCAGTTTGTAGCCGATAAGCTCAACAACGGTGGTCGCCCTCCCCACGGAGGGCGTGGATTGAAATAGAGCGCGAATATAGGTCTGTACAGTCACCGAAGGTCGCCCTCCCCACGGAGGGCGTGGATTGAAATTGATCTTCTCCGGTCCGCAGGGCTCCGGCAAGACGTCGCCCTCCCCACGGAGGGCGTGGATTGAAATACTTCATCCAGGTATCACGACCGGAAGCAGCACGGTCGCCCTCCCCACGGAGGGCGTGGATTGAAATGAGCGCATCGAGCGGGCTTTGTGGCGCAGGCTTGGTCGTCCTCCCCACGGAGGGCGTGGATTGAAATCCGTATGACAGCGCGGGGAGCAAAGGCGTCGGATGTCGCCCTCCCCACGGAAGGCTCAGTCTGAAATATGAGGTTATATTGAGCCCATTCATAAGTTTGGCAACTGTCTTTTTTTGTTTTGGAGCAGCGTTTTTTGAATATAAAAACAGCGCCTTGCAGTCAAATACAAGACGCTGTAATTATTAAATTATCTACTACCATCTGGGCGAAAACATAATTTCGTAAGCGGCATACTTTTCAGTTTCCGTAAGTCCTGTGCCGTTTTCTATCGCACTTTTCAGATGGTTCTCGTGAACAGCCTTTCTGAACTTTTCTCTATTTTTCTCGGTGTCATTCAATCGTCGCAGGACGCTTTTGCTGTTCACCAACCTTTTGAACTCCGAGTACGGCATATCAGAAGGATAATTAGATTTTTCACGGGGATCATCTGCCATAAAGCCAATTGCTAAAACTTTTATGGTATCTTCCGTAAAAATTTCATGTAATAGTTTCTTTACCGTTACCATACAAAAAGCTCACCTCTGTATCATTTTAGCATAAAATTCCATACAACCGATTTCGTCTGCTCACATGGCGTGAGTCAAAATTTAAAAAACCAATAGAGGGCAATTTGCCTAACACTCTGTAAGAGCCGCTCGGAGCCATCAATAAAATATTATACCTTCCTTTTTCGACCGTTCATACATCTTCTTCCAATACTCATATGACTCAACGGCTTCCGGCGGGGCTTTTTCTGTCAGATGCGGATAGTCGTTCTCGTCATAGTAATACCACTCCGGATTGCGTTGAAAGAAAGTTATCTTTTCAACATGTTCAGACATAGATATATCGACTCCTTTGAATTTATTTGCTCATGCACATTTATTTGGCGGTTGGTGGTTATTGGTGCCATTTCTGCCTCTAACCCCTCACTGTCATTTACATCTTACACCGCCGTCGGAAATTTATCAACAGAATTTTGTCTTGGGCTTATCCACTGTCCGATATATTGTCCTTTGCTCATAATATTTTGCCAAACGCTTGACTTCGCGTTCGCGGCTATGCTATATTCTGAGCGGAATGGGCGAACGCATGAGGCGTCTTGGACGTAGACTGCGGGTCTTCGGACATGTTCAGTACTTGTGAGACCCTTTCTTTGCGGAAGGGGCGAGCGCATGGGGCGTCGTGGACGTAAGCTGCGGGTTGAGACATGTTCAGCACTTGCGAGACCCCTTCTTTTTTGATAAATATAACCGCCAAGCGAAAGCAGGGCGGTTTTGCGTTTTCGGTGCGCGGATTCATATATCAAACACAAAAAATTCTCCCGATGCAAAAATTGCACCGGGAGTTTGTTATTCGAATTTTAAAGTATTTAAATCGAACACCGCTTCGCGGCCTTCGGTCGAATATGTTTTTCCGTCATGTTCGAGTTTTATGCCGCTGCTGTCGGCAGAGATATCAAACTGTTTTGAGAACAGGCGTATGCCGCTCAGCTTTATCGAAAGGCACAGTCCGCTCAGCTGCGGTTTTATTCTGAGTCTGTTCAGGCCGACTGCGCGAAGTCCGAAGAGTCCCTCGGTCACTACCCTCGCGAACAGCAGACTTTCAGCCGCGAGGTGCGCTCTGTTGCCCTCGGGATATGCCTCGAACGGATACGGGCAGTGCGAGCCGAGCAGCCTGTTTTTGCAGTAGTTCACGGTCTGTTCCGTGCCGATATCCGCTTTTCCGGCGAGCAGTGTTCCGCGCAGGGCGAAGAGCAGAGATCTGTCCCATGTGGTGTTGCTCGCGGAGGTTGAGCGGAGCATGCCGTTCATATAGAGCCGGGGTGAGAACAACGCTTTGACCGTCTCATCGGCGCGGTCGAATATTTCGACCGTCAGCGGCATGCATATCCACGCGCGCAGGTCGCGGTTTACGTCATAATATTTATAAGTTTCGAAGCCCTCGACATTTCCGCCGAAATACTCTTCGATAGAATTTCTGAGCTTTGCGCGCTCATCAGCCCACAGCTTGGCGTGTTCTGCGTCGCCCATAACTTTGGCGAGCGCTGCGGCATTGCCGAGCGCGTCATATGTCAAACACGAGGTGAAAAGATTTGCGTTTCCCGATTCAAATCTATTTTCGAGCTCGTCCGAGTCACTTTCTATAACACCGTAATTATTCTTGTGCGAGAGCGCGAAATCAAGGCACCAGATTATATCATCCCAAAAGCGCTTTATTAGCGCGATATCGCTCATCTCGAGCAGGAATCGCGTCAGACCGTAGGCGTACATCTCGCAGTCGCCGCGGTCGCCAGCTCCGTTCCAGAAGCTGCGTCCCTCGGCTATGACGCTCGAAACAAGCGGGCGTTTTTCGCGCATCGGCTTGTCGGAGCGATCCATGTAGTTTTCATATGCAGAATAGCAGTTTATGCACTGCTCTATTCCGGCTTTGTAGCCGGAGAACGGGAAGAACGGGTTGGCATATTCGCACTGGTCGTTCGTCCACAGGGCTGCATAGTAGCTGCCGCCGCCCGGGGCGTGCATAAGTCCGCCTGCCGTTTTGAATATGCTCTCGCTGCCGCGCAAAATGCAGTGGGCGAACTGCGCATCAAGCTCCGGGACACCGGATTCAAGTCTGAGCGAGCCGAACATATTTGATATAAATTTATCGCGCTTCGCTATCTCGTCATGTATTGAAAATGCTGAAAGCATCTCGGTTTGATAGGCATAATAGACGCAATAAAAATTGAAACAATCGCCGGGGGCAATTTCATATTCGCGGCTCCGCTGAGCGGTCGGCTCGAAAATATCGCCGAACACTGCCGAGCTTTCGGCGGTTATGTTTTTGTCCCCGACGCACCAGAAAGCGTTCACCGACTCGCTGTAATATGCGCCGGACGCTTCATATTTCTGCGGTTTATCGGAGCGATTGAAAACCGTAACGGTCTCGATAAGCGCGGGCTGATCGACGGCGGGAGTGAACCTGCGGATAATCTCGGTTTTGTCGCCTGCTCGCGAAGATATAGACAAATCGCCCTTGACAGAGACGGTCTCGGGGTATTCCGTAAGTGCCATGCCGTTTTGCTTTATCACGGCGGCGCAACCGTTAAAGTTATAGCTGAACGACGACTCGGTCAGATCGGGCTTGAAGCGCAGGGTCGGCACCGTCAGATGCTTCATCAGCTTCAGCTCGCCGTCTTTGTTCTTGCCGTAGCTGATTATCGCGGAGGCATAAAAGCCCGCCATTTCGATATGGTCGGCCGCCTTTCCGCTGTCTTCAGCGATATCCCATATCACCTCTTGATTCCCGCCGAGATGCCTGTGGCGGAGTATGTTCAGCTCCGAGGCTTTCGGCTTCGCCCACGAGGCGAAATACTGCGGTCTGCACGACCTTGTATAGCGCTCATAAAGAGCGTTTTTGAGTTTGTCGTCCATTTTTCTTCTCCTGTCTGAGCGTATTATCAGACCGCCGCCTCTGCGCTTTCGTGCTGCGCGATGCGCTCCTTTGCCCCGTCATAGAGGGCAAATATATCCTCGCATCGGCTGTAGTTCTCGCTCTGCGCTATCGTTCTCACTGCGTCGAGATACGGCTTTGCGGCTCTGTAATAGAGCGAGTTTTCGTCGGTCGCTTTCTTTATCTCAAGCTGAACTCGCTGCTTTTTGGCGCGCACCTGCCGAAGCTCCGCTTGGAGCTCTGCAATGGCGGCTTTATCTTTTGACTCTTTTGCGAGCTTCATATTATCCGTGACGCGCTTCATATTGACTTCCGCCTCGTCCTCGCGCTTGAAGAGCCCCTCGAAAACAGAGCTGTCAAACGGCTCGATGCCGTTGGGATAATATTTCGCAGCGGTCTTGCGCGCGGTTTTGATATCGCCGACGAGTCTGAGCATATCTTTTCTGCGCTCTTTCTGCTGCGCGGTCGCCTTGGGCATACGCTTGACATCGCTCTTTTTGAGTTCTATTGCGGACATGAAGCCACTGAACCCCGCCGCGCTTATCTTCTTCGCTATTTCAAGATCCTCCATGCCCTCCGGGGTGTTGAAGCGGTCAAGCTCCGCGAAGACAAAACGGGATATCTCTATCTTCTCGTTTTCCTGAGCTTTAAGATTATACTCTTTCTTAGCTGCCTTTACAAGTGCCTTGTCGCCGGACTTTTTCGCCTGTCTTATTCCGTCCTTCGAGAGGACGTTCATTTCGCGTCCGGAATATTTTTCGGCTTCCTTTATGATATCGACCGTCTCGACAAGCGCATCATCTGCGAGGACATTATTTCCGTAGTCCTCGAAAAGTGCTCTTATTTTGAGCACCTTGACTATCGCCTTCTGCTTGACCTCGGTGAAATCATAGAAGAAGAACGGAATGACATTGAGCACCGCGCCGACAACGGACGCGATAACGAGAACGCTGCTTATGCGGACGAAATAGTCATGGTTATAGAGAACGTCGTAGACATTCGAGCCGTCATATCCGAGCGACAGGGCGACGCTGCGGTTGAGTCCCGCGCCCTCGTATATTGCCGGAAGAACGGAGCCCGTGGCGAGCGTTATGACGCTGCCTATAAGCCCGACTGCGGCGAACATTCCGTCTATTCGCTCGCCCGTTTTATACTGCTGATAGTCTCTTATATCCGCCTGGATGCTCGGGTTGAGAAGATGACCGAGCGAGGTTATAAACTGGTTGACGAAGATGCATATGAGCAGCATCCATATTATTCCCGGGTCGCCCGTTCGGCGGACTATCGGGAGCATCAGCGCGATGAAGCCGATATTGAAAAGATTTGTTACGACGAGTATTTTCTTTTTGCCGTATTTTCTGATAAGGAACGGCGCGACGAGATTCGGCCAGAACGAGGCGTTGCCGGAAATCGCGATTATCAGCGAATACTGCCCCGGAGAGCACGCGCCCTGATAGTTATACATCCAGCCGAGGATGCTGTTGAACGAGCTTTCGAGGAAGCCTATCCAGCCGGCGAGCGAGATTATCCAGAAATATTTATTCTGCGCTATCGCCTTGAGCGCGTCGATAAATTTTATACGGATAACATGCGTCTTTGCCTGGACTATCTTCTCCTCGACATTGACATAGACGAGCAGGGATATCAAGAATCCGACGAGCAGCATCGGCGGATAGAGCACCCTGTATATTCGCATATCGTAGAGGGTGTTGTCGTTTGTTATAAGTCGTGCCGCTATCGGCAGGAATATGCCCGCTATCGACGGCGAAAGATTCTCGACAACGCATCTTATCGAGAGGACATCCGAGCGCTCTATCGTATTGGGCGAAAGGACGTTTATAAGGCTCTCATAGGCATCGACCATGAAATTATAGAAGAACTGGAAGCCGACATTGAACAGCAAGACGACTATGCACTTCATTGTCAGCGACATATGCTCATACGGCATCCACACGAAGCCGATGCCGAGAATTACCGTCGGGATACCCATAGTCAGGATATACGGGCGATACTTACCCTTCATGCTGCGCGTGTTGTCAATCATCTTTGCACGCAGTGCAGTCAGCGGGAAGCCCGAGAGGATACTGAGTATATATATGACATAGAGCGCGCCGGGATCGATACCGATAGTGTTGCCTATAAGCGTATTGCCGACGGCGATTATCATATTCGACACACAGTAGACTATAAATCTGACGCCTATGCCGCCCACAGAGAGCGAGGCTATCTCCTTATAGCTCATATACCGCTCTTTCGGCGGCTTGTTCCAGTGCGTTTTGACCGAAGAAACAACGGATTTGATTTTTCCGGCGATTTTCACAGTCATATTCCCCCTTGTTAAGATGAGTTCAATGTGTTAGTATAAAAGAGTAAAATATCAAATGCTATGAGTAAAAAAGGTGACGCTATGCCGATATTCAACGAAGAAATGTACTTATACGACAAGAATCAGAACAGCGATCTTTTTCATCTTCATTCTTTCGGCAGGCTCTTTCCCGACGCCGACTACATAATCTCGCTAAAAGACAACTCAAACACAATAATCGAATGCGTGACCGACGGGGTCGGGTATATCGAGCACAACGGAACGGTCACCACAGTTGAAAAAGGCGACTGCTATATAATAAAGAAAGGCAGCGGCTACTCCTACTACTCCGACGACAAAAAGCCCTATTCAAAAGTCTGGGTAACGGTATACGGGAGTCTCATAGACAGGTGGCTCGATTTTTACAATATAGATCAGCAGGTGTATATAAAGCACCTTGACATCACGTCATATTACAGCCAGATAAAGCAGACCGCGCTCGGCAGGGATATGCTCGACAACGACAAGAAGCTGATGCTCCTCGTCCACGGAATCATATTCGAAATGGCGATGGCTACCCCCGCGAACAGCCGGAGCCGCGAGGACGCGCCGTATATCAAGACCGCCGACAATGTCGTTCTCGACATAAAGAAATACATCGAGAAGCAATGCAACGAGCGGCTGACGAACAAAGATCTGTCGCTGAAATTCGGCATCTCACAGAACACGATGAACGACCTGTTCATCAGAAAATACGGCATATCGACATCGCAGTATCACATGCAGTGCAAGCTCTCTTCCGCCGAATATTTTCTCAAAAGTACCGATTTGACGATAGACGCGATAAGCGGGCTTATCGGCTTTTGCGACCGCAGCCATTTCAGAAAGGCGTTTATGAAGGCATACGGCATGTCACCGAATCAATACAGAAAGAAGCTCAAATCCGACCTCAGCGCAGAATAATTGTTGTCACCGATCTCGGAGTGATTTTTATATGCTCGTGGTCGGCGATGTCATATTCGCGAAGATTATTGTTATCGTCCGTGACCGCTGATTTTACGGCTGAGTACTGCTCAGGCAGGCTCAGCTCTTTTTCTTTTTTAGTGCTGTTTATCACTATAACCGCACAGCCGCCGTCATACTTGAACGCGAGCAGGCGCAGCTCGGAATCATCGCAGGCGGCATCAACGCGGACGGAGCCCGCGGGAACATATTTTGAGAAGTTGCCCGTCGCGTAGTAGCGTTTGGTCATCTCGAAAGTTTTATCGTCAAGATTAATGTATATCAGACCGTCGCAGTAGTTGACCTCAGACACGGCTATCCAATGCTGCCACGAAATAACATTGAGCACGGACAGATCCTCATACATAACATTCGCCGTGACGAGCGCCGAGTCCATGCCCTTGTCGCGCCCGCCCTGCATATGAGTCCATTCGCTCATATTGACAGAGACATCCGGATAATTTTTGCTCATCCACTTCGCGAACCGCTTGAGGAAGCTCATGCGGTTATTAAAAAACGGGATTGGCATATGCAGGCAATAGGAATGGATATCGAGAGCGCCAAGGCGAGTGCGGACGAGCGGATCGCCCAAAACAGCGCGCGAATAGCTCTTGTTGAACCAGCGGATATCGCCGTTTTCGCAGCCGGAGAGCCGGACGCCGTCAAGAGCTTTTCTGCTGTCAAGCTCTTTGACGAACGCACGAAGCACCTTGCGGCAGCTCGAGGGTCTGTAGTGGCAGCCCTCCTGCCCGCCGTTCCAGACCCAGAACGGCTCATTGACGGGCGAGATATATTTCACGGGTATGCCCTCGCCGATAAAATGCTCGGCAACATCGGCGCAGTATTTTGCAAACACGGGATAGTTCTTCTTTTTTATATTCTCTCTGAATATCTGATGCTTGTCGAGATGCGTCTTGTGGTTATTCGTCAGGCGTTCTATCGGGGAATTGACGAAGAAAATGACCTCGTCCGCACCGTCGCTGACGGCACGGCGCATCATATAGACCGCCGCGGCGTCGCGCGACCAGTCATATTCGCCGGGAGCGGTCTCGAAGCATTCGGTCGCCCGCGCGGGTTCGCTGAATGTGCCGCGTCTGCTGTGCTTCGACCCGCCGCCGATATTGTAGCGGTAGATGCCAAGACCGATGCCCTCGGTCTTGCTGAAAAGCAGCTCGCTGATTCTGTCTCTGACGGGTTTGCCGCTTATCGGGTCATCGTGAGTCCAGTTTCCGACTATCTGCGCCCACCATGCGCCGCTCGCGCCGAAGCCTTCTATAGTCTGATATCGCTTCTCTTCATTTATATTCAGCTTCAATTTCAATGCCCCCATGTGAAAAGTGCATATATTTTTCATCTTATTCTAAAGTATATCATAGCTTTTCACGGAGTAAAGGTATTTTTTACCGAAAAAAGAGTACTTTTTATATGTGTTTTCAAGTTGGCGACGAAAGCAACGAAAAATCAATACAGCCGAAGCGATGAAAATTATTTTATATTCAAGCTGCGTTTGACGCTATTTTTCCGAAAAATGTGTTTTTTACCTGCCGTCTGTGATTTTTTGTAAAAGTTTCATATAATTATACATATATATTTTATCTTTATGTTGAAATTGTATTGCTTTTTGGTTTTTGTTCCCGTATAATGGAGCTTGTTTGACCCGACAGAATATCCGAGAGGTGCCGAATTATGAACACCGTGATAATAATCCTGCTTGTCGTGCTCGCGATAGCCGTCGTGCTGCTGTTCGCGATATGCGGCTTTCTGTTCAATCAGGTAATATGGTATAAGCCGATAAAGCTGCCCGCCGCCGCAAAAGGCGAGGTTGAGGACGACTTTGCAAAGGATCACAGAAAAGCCGAAGAAGAGTTCGGGAAAATGCCGTTTGAAAAGCTCACGCTTACGGCACCGAACGGCGAAAAGATATATGCGCGCCTGCTCCTGCCCGAGAAGAGCAACGGGCGCATGATAATCGCCTGCCACGGGGCGCACAGCTCAGGGATATGCGAATTCTGCTTCTCCGCGCCGTACTTCCACCGCATGGGTTATACAATCCTGATGCCTGAGCACCGCGGCTGCGGCGAGAGCGAGGGAAAATTCTTAGGCTACGGCACGCACGAATCAAAGGACACTTTTCTTTGGATAGACTGCGCCCGCAAACGGTTCCCGGAGCTCGACATATTCCTGCTCGGCGTGTCGATGGGCGGCGCGACAGTGCTCATGATGAGCGACAAAATAACCGACCCGACGGTCAAGGGAATCATCGCGGACTGCTCCTACACGAGCGCATGGGATGAATTCGCCTATCAGCTCAAAAATCCGTTCGGGCTCCCGGCGTTCCCCATGCTATATATATTCGACCTGTACTGCCGCATAATCTGCAAATACAGCCTGCGCGACGCGTCGCCGATAAAAGCCGTTCGCAGCGCGAAAGTGCCGATACTTTTTATTCACGGCGCAAAAGACGCGCTCGTGCCCGTAAAGATGCAGAAAGAGCTGTTTGACGCGTGCCCGACAAAAAAAGAGATGCTGACGGTCGAAAATGCGGTTCACGCGCAGAGCTACTATACCGATCCGCGCGCATATGAGGCGACGGCGGAAAAATTCATAAACGAATGCGAAAACACTGAAAATACATCTGCGCTTTCCGCGCCCGGAGGAGGAAAACAAATTGGCTAACAACGAAAGGCTGAAAGAAAAACGATACGTCGGAGTAAAAGAAACCGTACTCTACGGCGTAGCAAACGGCGGTCAGGTCATCGGATACAACATGGTCCGCATGCAGCTGACATTCTTTCTTGTGACCGTGTTCGGCATACCGAGCACAGCGGTTGCAACGATGATAACCGTCATGGGCATCTGGGATGCACTCAACGACCCGATGATGGGAACGATAGTTGACAAGACCCGCACGAATCTCGGAAAACTGCGTCCCTATCTGCTCTTTGTCCCGATACCGCTCGGCATAGCGACCGTCGTGTTCTTCGGCGGCGCGGAGTTCCTCGCGGGAGTTCAGTCAACGACGCTCAAGATAGTCTATATGTGCGTCACATATTTTATCTGGGAGTTCTTCTACACAATAGGCGATATACCGTTTTGGGGTATGTCCGCCGCGATATCACCGAACCCCGTTGACAGATCAAATGTCATAACCTCCGCCCGCTTCATTTCAAGCATTATCGGCGGACTTGTAACGCCGATAATCTCGCTGTTTATCGACCTGAGCAACAAGGGCGTTATCGGAATCAATATGCGCCAGCTCTTCCTCGTGATGGGTATTGTCGCGGGTACTGTCGGCATGGGGCTCTTCTCGCTCTCCGGCATCTTCTGCCGCGAACGCGTGGTTCAGAACTCCGACGAGCCGAAGGTTCTCGACTGCTTCAGATTCCTTTTCAAGAACAAGCCCCTGCTCCTCATCGTCTGCTCAAATATTCTCGCGACGGTCGGCGGAGTCACGGACACATTCTCGCAGTATTTTTACATATTCTCCCTCGGCGCGGCGAGCTGGGGCACGATAATCGGAATCCCCGGAGTTATTTCCGGATTCCTGACTTATCTGCTGCTGCCCGCTCTCGAGAGAAGATGGACGTCAAAACAGATTGTTATTCGCGTAACTATAATCAAAGCCGTTGTCGGAACAGCAACATTCCTCGCGGGCATGAAATTCTACCGCAACCCCGCGGTCATCGTTCCCCTGCTCATGGTTCAGGGCTTCATATTCAGCGCGCTGTCGAGCATAAACATGGTCGTCCCCACGAAGATGATCGGCGACACAGTCGACTACATGGAGTGGAAAACTGGCGAGAGAAACGAGGGCATGGCGTTCTCCCTGCTGACATTCATCAGCAAGCTCACCGGCTCGCTCTGCACTTCTATCGCGACGGCGATAATCCCGGTTATCGGCCTTGTCACCGTTCAGCTCGCGGACAACTCGCTCCAGCTTGTTGAAAATCCGGAGATAAACACCCGCTTCTGGCTCTGGGCGCTTGTGACGATACTGCCGCCCGTGGTGTCGCTCATCTCGCTCATTCCCTACAAGTTCTACGACCTCGAGGGCAAAAAGCTCAAGGACATTCAGGAAGAGATGATTGCTCGCCGCGAGCTCAACTCAAAGACGATATCCAAGGCGGAAGGAGAGATATAAATGGAACGCAAATGCCCGAAATGCGGCGGAAAGCTCGGCATATTTGACCTAAAGCCCAACTGCCCCCACTGCGGATGCAGCATCATGTACTACGACATGGACAAATGTCTCGAAGAGGACTCGATAAAAGCCGAGGCGGAATGGCAGAAGCTCGATGAAATACTCGACAAGATAACTCCCGCGTTCGTTAAGAGAAAAAGAGCCGGGAGAGAAACAAAAGATAAAAAAGATTAAATTAAGCCGCGCCCGCAGAACTCTGCGGGCGCACTGAATTTGCGCGAGAGCCGCAACAAAATTTGCCAAAACTGTGGCAAAAGTCACGGTGATGTGATAAAATTCGATAAGAATAAAGATTCAAGGAGAGGGTTTTATGCTTCGCAGACAGATGCAGCTTGATTTTTCCGGAATAAAGACATATTCCGCCGAGGATCGCCACAATCTCGTCACCATAGACAACATGATGACACCCGGCGTCACCCCGCACGAGGAATACAAATACGAGGGCTTTGACGAACTAATTGAGCGAATAGTCAAGGCGCGCAAGAACGGGCATCCCGTCATATGGAGCATGGGCGCGCACGTTGTCAAAAACCGCCTTTCCCGCTATGTCATCGAGTTGATGAAAATGGGCGTTATCACGCACATCACCGCGAACGGCGCGACGAGCATACACGACTTTGAGCTCGCGTATCTCGGCGGCACCTCCGAGGATGTGCCGACCGCTATTGAGGACGGCTCATTCGGAATGTGGGAGCAGACGGGCGCATGGATGAACGAGGCTATTCAACGCGGCGCGAAGCTCAACATCGGCTACGGCGAGGCGCTCGGCGAATATATAGACATGCATCCCGAGAAGTTCCCGAACCGCGAGGACTGCATACTCTGGAACGCATATAAATTGGATATTCCAGCGACCTATCACATAGCGCTCGGCACGGATATCATCCACCAGCACCCCACCTGCGACATGGAGGCTATCGGCAAGTGCTCGGGCATTGATTTCAAGAAGATGGCTTACAGCGTGTCGCAGCTTGACGGCGGCGTTTTTCTGAACTTCGGCTCTGCCGTCATCGGTCCCGAGGTGTTCCTCAAGACTCTTTCAATAGCGCGCAACCTCGGCTATCCCACATTCAACATAACCACGGCGAACTTCGACCTCGTGCGCCTGGGCAACTTCCGCTGCAAGATAGGCTACGAGGATCCGAACTATTATTACCGCCCACGCAAGAATATCGTCAACCGCCCGACCTGCCGCGGCGGCATGGGCTGGCACTTCGAGGGCGACCATCAGATAACCATACCCACGCTCTACGACAAGCTCAAAGAGCAGCTTTGATTTGAGGTAAGATATGCTTTCAAAAGAACAGGTCAAAAAAATATGCGCCGGCATAAAAAATGCGCGCATAGGCATAATCGGCGACTTCTGCGTTGACATCTACTGGCACGCGGACATGACGAAATCCGAGCTCTCGCGCGAGACTCCGCACTATCCCCTGCCGATAGTCGGCGAGAGAGTCTATCTCGGCGCGGGCGGAAATGTTGCGTCGAACCTCGCGGCGCTCTCACCCAAAGAGCTTATTCCGATATCCCTTATCGGCGGCGACTGGCGCGGCATGCTCATGGAGGACATATTCCAAAAGAGCGGCATGAACAGGGATTTTGTCATCAAAGTGCCCGGCCGCTTCACCAATGCCTACTGCAAGCCGATGCGAAAGGGCATATCGGAGCTTGAATATGAAGATCCGCGCCTCGACTTCGACAACTACGAGCCGATATCCAAAGAGACCGAGGACAAGGTGATTGAAAATCTCAGAAAAATCTCCGGAAATATCGATGTGCTGTGCGTTGCAGATCAGTTCAGATTCGGCATAATCACAAAGCGCGTGCGCGATGAGATAATCGCACTTGCGAAATCGGGACTCACCGTCATTGCGGACAGCCGATACAACATCGGTGAATACACCGACTGCATTTTGAAGCCCAACGAGGTCGAGTGCTGGCGCGCGGTCTATAACAACGAAGGCTACATAGACGCGGGATATGACGAATTTATTGAAGCGGCAAAGCTGCTCGCTAAAAAGAACCGCTCGACCGTGTTCTGCACGCTCGGAAAGCGCGGTTCGATAGTCACCGACGGCGGCAGGACGGAGAAAGCCGACGCGGTGCTTTTCGACGGCGAAGTTGACATCTGCGGCGCGGGCGACACCTCGCTCTCCGCATTTTCCGCGGCGATCGCCGCAAAGACCGGGCTCAAAACGGCGGCTCAGTTCGCGGGGCTCGCGTCCGGCGTGACGGTCAGAAAAATCGGCGTCACAGGAACGGCATCGCCCGAGGAAATAGAAGCGCTCGCACAGTAACAAAATAAAACTAAGAGGCACAAGAATGAGTTTTTCAATTGAAACGATAAAAGAATACGGCGGCAGGGGTTTCAAATGCGCGCTGTTCGATTTTGACGGCACGATAAGCCTTATTCGCGAGGGCTGGCAGAAGGTGATGATTCCGTATTTCTGCGAGGTCATCGAAGCTCTCGGCACAAATGAAAATAAAGACGGAATATGCGAAGAGGTCACGGAATTCGTTGACCGCCTGACCGGCAAGCAGACAATATTCCAGTGTATCGCACTTGACGAGGCAGTAGTTCGCCGCGGAGGAGAGCATGTTGACCCGGGCGAATACAAAAAAGAATATCTGCGCAGACTCGAAACGCGGATAGCCGACAGAAAAAAGGGACTCGAAAGCGGCTGTCTTTCACCCGATGATCTCGCGGTCAGAGGGTCTGTTGAGTTCATAAAGGCGCTGAGAAACGCCGGGATAAGATGCTTCCTCGCGAGCGGAACGGACGAAGAGGATGTCATATATGAGGCGTCCTTAATCGGAGTCAAAGATCTTTTCGACGGCGGCATTCACGGCGCAAAGGATGCGTTGCTCGACTGCTCGAAAGAGGCGGTTATAAAGAACATGATCGAAGAGCAGAAGCTCGACCCGGAGGAGCTTGTCACTTTCGGCGACGGATTTGTTGAGATAGAGCTCACGGCAAAACTCGGCGGATACGCAGTCGGCGTGGCGACAAACGAAAAGACCGGCGACGGAATAGACGAAAAGAAACGGGCAAGGCTCATGTCGGCGGGCGCCGATATGATAATCCCGCATTTTGAGGACACCGAAGCGATACTCAAAGCACTGCATATATAAACACACAAAAAGAACAGGCGTTCTGCGGCAAAACCGTAAAACGCCTGTTTTTTTATAATTCTATCCAATCCTTTGTGTCGTTGTCGTACTCATACAGCACCTTGTTCTGCTCATCGTATGCGAGCAGGACATCGTCGCTGTCTTCAAAACTTATTTTATAGGTCTTGCACTTGACTCCGTTCACAGTCGCGGTCTTGCCCGTTGATGAAAAGCCGTCGCCCAAATCGGCATATGCGCGGAATTTCGGAACCCCGAGCATTCTTATCGCGTCAAAATCGACCTGAAATTCCGTAGTCTTTGGCGCGGTATTTGAAGAACCGGAAGCCCTGCGTGTCGTTTCCGCGCCGCGTGCGGAGGTCGCCTTTGTTGTCTCCGCCTGCGTTGTCGGTTCGGTGGTCGGCTCCGTCGTTTGCTCCTCGGTCGTCGTTTCGGGTGCAGTCGTCGTTTCCGGCTCGTGCGCCACTTTAGCGCACCCGGCAAGCGAGATTGCCGCAAGAAGCAGGGCGAAGGCGGACATGATAATTTTTCTGTTTGATTTCATTATTTTTCAGCTCCGTGAGTATATTTCAGACATTTTCGCGCCGCTTTATCCGCGCGCCGTCAAATTCATAAACTTCGTCGCAGAGGGTCGAGATATCACCCTCGTTATGCGAGACTATGAGCATGGTTTTTCCGCTCGCTTTAAAGCTCAGGAAGAGCTTTCGCATCTCCTCGACTGCGTCCTTGTCGAGCGCGTTCATCGGCTCGTCAAGAATCAATAATTGCTGATTTTCCATTATCGCCTGCGCTATGCCGAGGCGCTGTTTCATGCCGAGCGAATATTTGCCGACCCGCAGCTTTGACGACGGGTCGAGCCCAACTGTTTTCATGGCGGACTCTATCTGTTCTTTGCCGATCTTGCCGCGTATCGAAGCGAGGTATTCAAGATTTTTCATGCCGCTGTAATTGGGCAGAAAGCCGGGCGCTTCGATTATAATTCCCGTGTTCTCCGGGAAATCCGCGTCCTTGCCTATCACCTTGCCGTTGACGGTGACTGTTCCGCTGTCGGGCTTCATGAATCCGCAAATGAGCTTTAAAAGTACGGTCTTGCCGCTGCCGTTGTCGCCGACGATGCCATATATCCTGCCCTCTTGCAGCCGCATATTGACATCTTCGAGAACCGTTTTTCCTTTGAAGCTTTTTGTCAGTTTATCTATAACTATAACATCAGTCAAAATAATGTCCTCCTTTCAATGCCCTTCTCTTCACTGCGCCGGAGCAGAAAAAGACAAGGATCATCACAGCCGCGTCTGCCAATAGTACCGCCGCAGCCGTTTTGGCATCGGTCAGCTGTTTTGCCATGCCGTATGCGCCGAGCATGGCGAAGCTGAAGCTCTTCAGCTTCCCGCATATGAGCCCCGTTGTGCCGACAACCGCGATTACAATTGCCGCCGCAGTCTTCTGCCCGAGAAGAAAGCGCAGAAGACACAGCACGCACATTGACGCGCCGAGCGCGAGCGGATATGCCGCCATGCGCATAAGCTCAAAGGCGGAAAGCGTTCCGACTTTTTCCGCCGCCGCTGCGCAGACAGCTATGCCAACAAGGCAATAGAGCACACACCAGAGAAGAGCGGACGAAACGGTTTTTATCCACCATTTGAAAAAGCTCTTCGAGCGCGGCAGGACGAAATACGGCATTGCCTCGGAATTGGAAACCGAGCCCGCCATACCGAGAAAGAGTCCCGCAAAAAATGTTCCGAAATAGCGGAAGAAGCCGAAGAGATCAAACTGTCCGCTGTGTTCAACGCCGCCGACGGCTTCAGTGAAAACAGAGAAAAATGTTTCCCGCTCGCCGCCGAAAGACGAGAGCACGCAGACCGTCCATATGAGCAGAGACACGGCGAGATACGGCAGCATATTGAAAAGCCGATGCCGCAATCCCGCAAAAAAAGTTATCTTCATATTCGAGTCCCCACTGTTATTTTGAGATCGACATGCCGAACGGCGCGAAGAATACACGCGACAATAATCGCCGCGAGCAGGCAGAAATACGCGCACGAAAAGCCGACCGACGGCAGACCGGCATCTTCCGAGAAGCCGTGATTTGAAAAGACGGAAATAAAAAACGGGAGGTACTTAAACCGTATCAGATATGAAATAATATGCTGAGCCGAGAGCACGGCGAAGCCCAGCACGCGGCTGCCGCTTAAATTTATCAAAAACAGAAGCGAGCCGCAGAAAAAGCCGTAGCCGAGATTCAGCGCCAAGGCATAGAACGCCGCGAGATACGGCGTAACAGCCGGCATGAAAAGCTTCGGATCGACTGTGATATGATAAGACGAAGCCGCCGCATCGCGCATGACGAGCTCATAAAACGGCGCGCTCCACACATTACCGGCAAAGGCGTTGGGCGAAAAGAATATCACGGTCACCGCGAGCGAAAATATGTAATACACGGCGCAGGAAAGCAGGATATACATTAGCTTTCCAACTACCCACTGCACCCGCGAACAGCGCACGAGCGAATACATCGCGCTCTGCTCGGTAAAAGGCGCGTCGGCGAACAGGAGCATAAGCCCGAGGAACATCAATGTCGCGATATGGAGCGTTGAGCTGTTATATATAAACGGTTCGAATATGTTAAGCGGATCTCCGCTCGCCCGGGCGAACTGCATAAGATTCACGGAATCGAGCAGCGAAGCGGCGGCGCAGACGAGAAAAGCCGTAATTGTCCGCGCGCTGCCGAGCCATGTGCCGAACTGCCAGCGCATCACATAGAGACACTGTTTCATTGCAGCAGCCTCCTTCGCGCAAAGAAGATGAACGCCGCGCAGCCGAGCACCAGAAGCACCGCCTGATACAAAAACAGAAAGCCAAACGACGGCAGGATATCGGGCAGGATGGTGTTTGTAGGGCTGAACCTTTCTTTTTGCAGCGCGCTCGCGACGAGGTGCATCAGGAAGAACAGCACGAACGGGCCGCAGAGGGCCACATATCTGTTGGGCACCGCGGCGGACAGAGCCGTGCCGATAACTCCCCACACGACGCCGAAGAGAAACGCGAGCAGGATTATCACTCCGACCAGGCCGAGCCCGCCGGCGACGTTTTCAAGAGGCTCCAATATACTTCCGTCAAGCGGAGTTTTCGAATGCCCGTTCGGGACATACGGGCCGCAGAAAATGAGCATTATCAGCGCAAACACCGCAAGCGGCAGAGCGTTTGCCGCGCCGCCGCAGACAGCGTTTGAAAAAAGTCTTGAGAACATATATTTTCTGCGGCTCTTCGAGCGCACGAGCATAAAGCGCAGGTATCCGCTGTTATACTCATCGCAGAAACGGAACACGCCGGGCATAACGGTTATTATCGGCGTAAAGATAAGATATCCGCCGAGCGCGAGAGACGAGAAGAAGAAATTGATATAATCCGCCTTGTTATCCCACCGCGCAAAATACAGAAAATACTGATACTGCGGTTCGACAAGAAGAACGAGCCCGAGCAGCAGGGATATCAACATCCCGGTTGAAAAGAGCTGGCTTTTTACATCCTTTCTGAGCATAGGATCACCCCGCTCAGGGCTTTATGATCGTTGCGGGATCAACACTTGCGCCGTCCTTTGTGGCTGAAATGTTCAGGTGGGGGCCGGTTCCGTATTTGCCGATAAAGCCCATATCATCTCCGCGGGAGACGTATTCGCCCTGTTTTACGGAGAACTTGGCCGCGCTGTATTCGATGACATAGCCGTTGTCGCAGGTCAGCACGGCGCAGGGGCTGTCGTATTCGTTTGTATAAAGCTTCGTTATTCTTCCGCTTGCACAGGCGACGACCTTTGCGCCGAAATCGGCTTTGATGCTTATGCGCTTATACTGAGTGCTGTACGGAGAGGAAAGCTGTGTATAGCCGGGCACGGGCCAGATAAATCCGGCGGCGCTGACATTTGCATTTGAAGCATCTGTTTTCTTTGTTGTCTTTTCCGTCTGCGCGGCGGTGCCTGCTTCTTTGGCAGTGTTTGCTTCCTCTGCGGCGGTTTCCGGTGCGCCGCTTTCGGGAGCAATATCCTTCGCCGTGGTGTTCTCCCCGGTCTCTGCCTGCGCCCCTATTCCGGTCGGGTCGGCAGTTGTGCTCGGGTCTGTTTCGGGTTTGCCGCTGCAGGAACAGAGTCCCAGCATGAGTGCGATTGCGGCAGCGAGCGATACGAATCCTTTAGTGCGTTTCAACATTTTGTTTTCCTCCTTTTAGTTATTCGTATCTATTCGTAACGGCGTAAAATTCACCGGTTACGGCATTGATGATAATGTCATTTTCATATTCGCCGTATTGCTCCAGCGTTGCGGTAGTAGCGATGCAGAAACGCCAGCACGGGAACACGGTCGAATTATATGTTTCGGGGTCTTCGACCGACATATATTCAAAGCTTATCTCTTTTACAATCGAGTCTTTGACAAGTCCCGCGGCGGCAAGCTTCTTCTGCAGGACTGCGAGAACGCCGTCGAGCGTCATAACTCTGCTGTTTACGATTTTCGACTCGCCAAGCTCAAGCCTCGTGAGCCTTGCGTCAACAACACCCCTGTCGTCTATTGCGACGGTGCATCCGGTGCTGTCCGGCTCGCCGCTCGAAAGCGGTATTCCGTCGGCAACCTGGACATATTTATATTCATATCTGCCGCGCTTGGCACGGTTGCCTCTCTCGGTCAATGGTTCAACAGTCTGCGAAGAGACGAGCTCAAAATCGGTCATTCCGAGGCGGCTGAGAAGCTTATCCGACAGGCGGCGCGCATCGTCGGGAGAGATATTGCAGCCCTTTGCCCAGCCGGGTTTCAAGGCAGTCGGATGATTTGACGCGCTCAGGACTTCGGACACGCCGAAATAAAATCCGCCCGGGAGCAGCCCGGCCGACGGATCGTCCTCCGCCGTTTTCTCCGAACCGGGATTGAACATCGGGTCGTCGCCGGAGAAGAACAGGTCTTCAAGCTCGAACAGGTCGAAGAAGCGGTACTGCGCGGAATATGTACGTATATCTCCGGTTATCTTCGGCACTTTTATATCGGCGTCGATATGCACGGTTATGCCGCCGGACGAAATGTCGCGCTTGAGATGCTCGGATTCGGCGAGAGTCGGCACGCCCTCTCCGCTCCTGCCGTTATCGGCGGGAGCATTGACGAGGGACTCGACGAGCAAGTCGTTCGAGCTTTTTGCTCGCAGGACGTTTCCATCCATGACAGACTCGGGCGTTTTTTGGCAGGCTGTAAGCAGCAATATAGAAAAAACAAGAAAAATCAAAACAGATTTTTTCACAAAAAATATCCCCTTTCCCGCCGCCGAAAGCGGCTTCTAACAGGATAAAATCCGGGCGAAAAATCCCGACAAAAATAGCTTTTGGGAAGTCTTGACATTTTATATTATACACCGAGAAAATACATTTGTCAAATTTAGCATAATAGCGCATAAAAGTGCGATTATCAAAAAATTATGTTGATTTCCGCCGCGCGATATGATATGTTTAAATTATCACAGCACATCTGGTTTATCCAAGCTATATCAGCTATAAGGACGGGAAAAATCACAATGTACGAAAACATCAAGCTTTTTCAGCACGACGGCGAGTGTCCGCTGGGCATACATTTTGTCGGCGAGACGCTCTGCGACGAGAAATACTGCATCGAACGCAGAAACAGCGACATCGCCTCGTTCGAATACATCGCCGACGGGCACGGCACGCTCGAAATAAACGGGCAGATTCTGCACCCGAAAAAGGGCGACATATTCATGATAACCGAGGGCAGCGACCACCGCTACTACTCCCAGCGCGACGACGGCTGGCACAAGTTTTTCATCGGCTTTTACGGTCCCGTCATTGACGAGCTTATAAGCTGTTATCTGCCGCAGAACACTTTTCTTTTCGAGGGCTGCTTTGCCGACAGCATTTTTCAGCATATTTTCGACATCGCTTTCAACGGCGACGATATTCAGCAGGTGCGCTCGATGCTCGCCGTCGAGGTGTTCCGCCTGTTCAATCACATAAGGGATCACCAAAAAATAGAAAGCGAGGATCTGGCGGACAGGATAAAGCGCAATATCGACAACCGCATCACGCAGAATCTGAGCCTCGACGGGCTGTGCGCCGATATGAATTATTCAAAAAATCATCTGATAAACATCTTCTCAGAAAAGTACGGAATAACGCCGTATCAATACTACATCAACTGCCGCATACAGATTGCAAAAGACTACCTTGCAACCACGAATATGCCAATAAGCGAGATTGCAAGCGTACTTTCATACTCCGATCAGCAATATTTTTCATATTCATTCAAGAAGGAGACCGGCTGCTCGCCTAAGAAATACCGCGAGCTGATGCGCTGTGATATTTCGTAAGTTTTGTTGGATATATTCTGATGATAACAGAATAGAAATATGATATTCTATATATTGATAATTGTTTCTCAAAAAGCAGGTGACTTATGAAAGACTTCAGCTTTTATCTTGTGACCGATCCGCACTATTACGACAGCTCGTTCAAGCGCACCGGAAGCGCATATGAAGAGCGAAGCAAGACGGATCAGAAATGCGTGGCGGAGACCCCCGCCATTATCGACGCCGGCTTCGAGCAGATAGCGAACGACAAAAGCACGGATATAGTGCTCATCCCCGGCGACCTTGTCTACCGCGGCGAATATCAGAGCCATGTCGGATTCCGCGAGAAGCTCTATAAGCTGCGCGACAGCGGGAAGAAAATATATCTCATCACTGCGCGCCACGACTACGCCGAAGACCCCGTTGAGTTCGACGGCGACAAAACTATTCCAGTCAAGGGCATGGAGCGCGAGGAGCTGCGCGATTTTTACCGCGAGTTCGGATTCGACGGCGCGATAAGCGAACATAGGGAGAGCATGTCATACGTGACGCAGCTGGCGGACGGGATTCGCCTACTGGCGCTCAACTGCGACGGCGACTGCAAGGACTTCAAGGGCATCTGGGACGACCAGATGGACTGGGCGCTCGAGCAGATAAAGGACGCGCACGAGAGCGGCAACTACATATTCGCGATGACCCACTATCCCCTGCTCCCGTTTTCGTCGGTCATGTATCTGCTCGGCGATGCAAAGCTGACGAACTGGCAGGAGACGGCGAACAAACTCGCAGACGCGGGAGTTGACCTGATATTCACGGGTCACATGCACGCGCAGGCGGTCACGGAATACACTTCGCCCGGCGGGAATAAAATCACAGATGTTCAGACCGGCTGCTTTGTCGGCTGCCCGTGCGCCTACAGAAAGGTTACTTTCAAAGAGAACAACACCGTTGCCGACATAAAGTCGTATACTATCGAGGATTTTGACTACGACAAGGGCGGCAAAACGGCGCAGGAATATTTTCAGTGGCGTTTTGACAGGATGATAACCGATATGCTCGACGCCATGGCATATGATTTTGACAAGTTCTCGTGGCTCTTCGGCGGTCCCGAGAAGAACAAGAAGCTTCGAAAGCCGATAACCGCAGTCGGGAAGCTGCTGCAAAAGCTGACGCTCAAAAAGCTCGGCAGAATGTTCTGCTTCAGAGTTGACAAGAGCATTGAAAACAGGCTCGTCAAGGATGTCGGCGTGGAGCTTATCAGAAACGTATTTGTCGGCAACGAGCCGTATATCAAGGGCACACCGATGTACGAAGCGATGGCAAAGCTGCTCCGTCGGCTGCACCCGATAACGCACATAATAGAAAAGAAAGCGGGGAGCAAGAATCCGCTGCTCGCAGATATAGACACGTTCGTGCTCTCGATGATGGGCGACGAAAGGCAGAGAGACTACGACGCGGTCATTGAGATCAACAGGAGGCAATTCAAATGAGCGAATTAAAAGACGGAAAGCACATAAAGCTCAAAGAATACATACTTTATGTGCTCGCGGTGTTCTTCTACACCAACATGACGGGTATGATAAACGAATACCGCCGCGCGTATCTCGTTGACATACTCCAGCTGACGACTCATCAGATGTCGTTCTTCAACGTATTCACCGGCGTTGCGGGCTTCGCGCTCTCTTTCATCAACGCGATGATACTTGACAGCAAAAAGATCAAAAACGGCAACAAGTTCAAAGGACTCGGCATAGCGTCGGCTATCCCCTGCGGAATAATCACGATTCTCATTTTCTGGACCCCCGGATTCATCGAGAGCAATCCGACGGTGCTCATGGTATGGCTCTGCGCCATCGCGCTCATACAGAGCGTCTGCTTCTACTTCGGCGGAACGGTCAACATGGTCGCGGTCGTCATGACCCCCAACAGCAGAGAGCGCGAGCAGCTGCTCTCCGTCAGGGGTATATCCTCCGCCATCGGCTACTCCGCACCGCTCGTTATCGTCCTTGTCATCGCCGCGATAACAAAGGCAGTCAAGGGCTACGAGGACAATATGCTCAACTACTTCATCGCGGCTATCCTCTGCGGCGTTGTCGGCGCCGTTACGATGCTGCTCGGCATGAGCGCGGTCAAGGAGCGCATAACCTACAGCGACGAGAAAAAGAATCCCCTCGAGGGCTTCGCCGATGTTCTCAAGAACCCCTATGCGCGCCGCGTGCTTTACAGCGAATTCCTCAAGTCGTTCCGCGGAATCGCGATTTTCATGCAGCCGTTCATCGCCGCAGCAATGCTCGGCTCATCGAGCAAAACTCTGCTTTTCGCCCTGCCCATAGGCATAGGCACAATGGTCGGCATGCTCATCATCAACGCTCTGCTCAAGAAGTTCACTTCAAGGGTGCTCTACATAGCTTCCGGCGTTTATTCGGTCATAATCAACATCATCGCGTTCGGCGTTGGCACGCTCTATCTCACGCACGGTCAGCCGCTCTATCTCAACATAATCTTCATCGTCTGCCTATTCGGCACGGGACTCCAGTTCGGCGCGTCGAACCTGCTGCCGAATATGTTCCAGGCGGATATCCTCGACGACCTCGAGCTCAAGACCGGCAGGCGACTCGACGCTTCTCTGCCGTTTGTTATATCGATCGGCGGCACGCTGTCCGGACTTATCGCAAGCGGCGTTGTGCCCTATATTCTCTATGACAACGCCGAGACCGGCTGGCACTCGATCATAGGATATCAGCAGGGTCTTGCAGACGGCACTGCACAGTCGCTCAGGACGAAAATCATGCTTCTGTTCTTCTACACGGTCGTTCACGGCATCATGATGCTCCTCGCGGGCGTGCCGTTCTTCACCTACAAGCTCTCCGGTGCGGAGCGCGACCGAGTCCACAACGAGGTTCTCAAAAAGCGCGGCGAACTCAGCGAAAGCGAAGAGGCCGCAAAAGAGGCTTAAAAATCAAGCAAAAATCCCGATGCGGTAAAAGCTGCATCGGGATAAATTATATTGAAAAAGTTAAAAACCCAAATTATAATGGATATGAAATCTTTCGGCTGCAAGGAGCGCATATGAAAAGAGTTATAGTTGTTTCAAAAACGCATCTCGATCTCGGGTTCACGGACTTCGCCAAGAGCATCAGGAAGAGATATCTTGACGAGTTCATCCCCGACGCGATAGCCACCGCAGAGAGCGCGAACATCGGGCGCAAGAATTTCATCTGGACCACAGGCTCATGGCTGCTGCGCGAAGAGCTGCGCTGCGGCACGCCCGAGAACAGGGAAAAGCTCATCGCCGCACTCAAGGCTGGCGACATTGCGCCGCACGCATTCCCATTCACGACCCACACCGAGCTGCTCGACCGCGACACGCTCGAATACGGGCTTTCGATAGTCGATGAGATAGACTCGATTCGCGGCAAAAAGACCGTGGCGGCGAAGATGACAGATGTTCCCGGGCACACAAAAGCCCTCGTCCCCCTGCTCGCCGAAAAGGGCATAAAGCTGCTGCACATCGGAGTAAACGGCGCTTCGGCAATGCCGGAAGTCCCCGAATGTTTTCTTTGGAAATGTGAAGGCAGCGAGATAGTCGTTGTCTATTCCGGCGAATACGGCGGAGCATACAAAAATGAATATCTTGACGATATTCTCTATTTCGACCACACGCTCGACAACCACGGCGCAAACGGCAAGGAAGCCGTCATGCAGAATATCGCGGATATCAAGGCAAAATATCCCGGCTACGAAGTATCGGCAGGCACGCTCGACGACTACGCCGAGGAAATCCGGGAGGTCAGAGACCGCCTGCCCGTGATAACCTCGGAGATCGGCGACTCGTGGATCCATGGCAGCGCCGCCGACCCATACAAATCGGCAGCCCTGCGCACTCTGATAAGACTCAAAAACAAGTGGCTCGCCGACGGCTCGCTCAAAAGAGACAGCGAAGAATACGCCTGCCTTGCGGACAACATTCTCTGCCTCGCGGAGCACACCTGCGGCATGGATGTCAAGATAGCGCTCGGTGAATACGAAAACTATCTGCGCCCGGATTTTGAGAGAGCGAAGAGCATAAATCCCGCATACACAAAAATCGAAAAGACATGGGCGGAGCAGAGACTTTATATTAAAAAAGCCACAGAAAAGCTCAGCGCGGAGCACGTGAAAGAGGCTAAGGCTCAGCTCGACAAGCTTATCCCAAAAGAGCCGTTCGGACGTTTTGAAGAGAGCGGCGAAGCGGACAAAGAATATCAAATCGGCGAGAGCAGGATATCGTTCAACTCATTCGGCGGCGTTAAATCGCTCACGGTCGGCGGCAGAGAGATAATCGCCGAAAATGATTCACCGTGCATCACATATGACTCATACGGCGCGGACGACTACAACTACTGGTTCACGCACTACAGCCGCGACCTCGACAAAACCGCACATTGGGCTTTTGCCGATTTCGGAAAGCCGAACATAGACAAAATCGCCGACAAATATAAACAGGGCAGATTCGCCTATAAGCTCGAAAATCTTACAGTCTCGCAGGAGTATAATAGGTTCTCCGCCCTCGCGGAGCTTCATATCGACGGATATTTCTATGAAAGCCTCGGCGCGCCGCAGGTGTTTCAGATAAAATATACGCTCGAAAGCAATAGACTCACCGCAGAGCTTCTTTGGCAAAACAAGCCCGCGAACCGCCTGCCCGAGAGCATCATGTTTCATATCTATCCCAAAAGCGAAAAGGTCTCGTTCACGAAGCTCGGCAGAAAAATCAACCCGTTTGATATTGTCAGAAACGGGAACCGCAACATCGCGGCGGTCGAAAACATTGAGCTTGACGGGGTGAAAATCACAAATCTCCACTCCCCGCTCGTCGGCATAGGCAAGGGCAAAATACTGCACTTCGACAATGAATATTCCCCTCTTTCGGACGGGATAGCCTATGTTCTCTACGACAACATATGGGGCACGAACTTCCCGCTCTGGTACAGCGACAACGCCTATTTTGAATATGATATAGAGTTTTAAGCCGGATAAAAAGCGGCGCCGAAAAAAATCGGCGCCGCTTTGCTTTATATTATGTTTCAGCGATTTTTCTTTTTGTATCCGCAGTCGCAGTAAGGACCGCCGGAGGCTAAAGTATACTCGCGCACGAATTCCGGCTCCCCGCGCTATGCTCAGGGCCGCCGCCGTTCCGTTGCGGAGAGGTTATATTTTCCTCTCTAATAACCAAGACATTTTTGCATCAATTCCAAGTGGGGAAACAGCAAAAATCAAAAAGTTTTTTTTCATGCGTTCCAGGCCCCGCTTGATAGACTGGCGGACGGACTCCTCATGCACACCATCAGCCTCGGCAATCGCTTTGATGCTTATGCCAAGAATGATATGAGCGTCGATCCGGCGGCCCTGGATCTCCGGCAGGGAGTTGAGGGTGTTCCAGAGCCGGATAAACAGCTCCATGCGCTCCATAAGCTCCTGGGGAGTGGGCTCATGCAGGCAGGCGGAGTATTCGATCCCGTCCTCACAGTCCAGGGAATACTGCGCTTTGTGCCGGGTGAGCCGCCGCTGGTAGGCCGCTTCATAGCGGACGCTGGCCCGGAGTGCCTCGGCCACTTCCTCGGTGACTTCGATAAACTGATCCTGCGTGTACCAATAATAAAAATCTTTCAGATTGATGGTAGTCATTATAAACCTCCGTTTCGGTGTTGGGTGAACGAGTGACCGAAACGGGGGCTGGCGGAGAGCGGCATCCAGGGGAACCGCCCAGCACCTCTGGACAAAGTGTCCAGAAGTCGGATAAACAGAATGCGCCTGCGCGACACAAGGCCACGCAAGCGCATGAAATGACAAATTCATTTATGTACTGCCAAATTTCGCATCCACCGCCGGACTGATCCTGTTGGGCGGGTGGGCTTTTTTTGACAGGTTAGGGGGATGGAAAAGGAACGAGAGCACAGCGACACCTCCAAGGGGGCCGCCGTACTTCGTTAGAATATAAATTCATAAAGAAACGGCGGCTTGATAGACTCAAAACCGCCGTTTTTCTTGTACCGCAGGCCATTCAACAACGGTTTCGTTGTGAGGGCTCTGCGTCTGTGCGTCTGGCTCTTTTCAATATTTACTTAAATTGATCGATACGGCCCGATTGGATTGCCGTAAGATTGCGAGCAATTTTTTCTTCCGGCCAATCCCACCACCGCTCTGTCAGCAACGCCGAAATAGTTTCATCAGAAAAGCGTTTTCGGATAGGTTTAGCTGGAACACCTCCTACAATGGTATAGGGCGGGACATCTTTTGTTACAACAGCCCTGGTGCCAATAATGGCACCATCCCCTATGGTAACTCCAGCGAAGATCACGGCCTCGTATCCAATCCAGACATCACTTCCAATAACAATATCGCCTTTGTTGTCCCATGCCTCGGTTATGTGGCTAACATCCAGCCCCCATTCCTCAAAGAAAATAGGGAATGGGTAGGTCGCAAGCGAAGTCATGCTGTGGTTGGCGCTGTTGAACAAAAAACGAGCGCCACAGGCAATAGAACAAAATTTGCCGATAACCAGCTTATCATGGTTAATGGGATAATGATAAAGAACATTATTCTTTTGAAAATCAACAGGATCGTTTACAAAGTCGTTATACATGGTGTAGTCCCCCACAATGATGCTGGGATCAGTAACGACATTTTTCAAATATACAGTTTCCCGATCTTTTGACCTGGGATAAATTTTTTGTTTGTCCATCATAATTCGTTATCCTCCTTAGAAATCAAGTCAGCCATGCGGATGACAGATAGTTTTGATTTTTTGACATTCACTAAAGTTTCCTGTTTGCATTTCGGGCAATACAGTGGAAAATTGATAAGCTCCGTGTCTGTCCTCACTTTGAGCCGGGTTTTATTCCTGCATATAGGGCAGAGAAGCCATATTGCTTCATTTTTCAAGCAGTATCATCCTTTCAAAAAAGAGGGCAACACAAAACAAATTTGTGTGCCCTCTGCTGGAAAATTTAACGACAAAGACAGCAAAAGGCCACAAACAAAACATTGTTTGTGGCCTGCATAGACTTATATATCTCAAGTCAATTCGTAAAAAAGGGTGCAAAAACCAAAGGTAGTCTATATCTACCCTGGCCTTTCGGTTTTACAAATTGACTTTCCGAAAAGGCTCCGCACAATGTTTTGTGTCATATAATTGTGTGGAGCCAAAACCACCGCAGCGTTTCACGAATAGCATCGTGCTCACCCTTTCCATAACTTGATAATCTTATTTTAGGCGCTTTTTATGCGCTTGTCAAGTTTGCAATGCCTTTACACATGAAGTTAATTAGTCAGTTGAATGAAATATACAATCGTTCAAATAATAACACCTGAAATGTAAAATTACATTAGGTGATATTATGAAAATTGAGAGAGATAATCGACGATTTGATTTTCACGATATAGGGCTCGCCATCAAGCGGGCAAGGGAGGCCAGCGGAATGACGCAGGAGCAACTGGCCTATATTGTTGACCGGGCTCCGCGCACCATCATGTATAACGAGAATGACGGCCAGCACCCCAGCCTCAACACCTTTTATCAGATGGTGACAATGTTCGATATATCGGTAGATCAATATTTCTATCCGTCCAAGAACAGAGGGAGCGAGTGCAGAAAGCGGATTGACGCCATGTTGAACGCCTTGGACGAAAAAGAACTGAAAATTGTAGAAGCCACGATCCAAGCGATGAAAGCGGCCAAGGAAACGGAAGATGCAATCAAGAGTATATCCATATGCAAACTTCCCGTCTTTGTCATACACTGATATACTATTGTG
>ULWQ01005838.1_pt1 | contig 39244 bp, 55 predicted proteins | sample 1960491 | NCBI WGS metagenome assembly ULWQ01 (sample SAMEA4835816, study PRJEB28245) | human gut metagenome | biome: gut microbiome; material: fecal sample | place: Denmark | collected 2008
TTTTCTTTTTCTTTTTCTTTTTCTTTTTCTTTTTCTTTTTCCCCCAAGTCTATGGATAGACTATTTAAGTCTTTATCTAGACTATTATTACTATTTTTATAGTCTTTAGATACTGTATCGATAGGGTATCCATACTCTATACATACTCTATATAAATAATCTTTATAGTCTTTGCTTTTTATCTTTTCAATCTCTTTCAAGATACAGTTTCTAACTTTAGGAGATTTAGAGAAGTTAAATTTATGCCAGTTTTTTATAAGTATTTCTTTTGTTTCTTCGTTGTAATTTATTTTTCCGTACTCTTCAAATCTTTTTAGCAATTTTTGTACTGTTTCTCTGTTATACCCTGTTTGCATTTCTATAACTTTACAAGGTAACTCGTAGCATCCACATTGTGTTGTTCTAGAGTTACTTAGAAGGTATAAATAGAAATACTTTTCTTCTGGCGTTAAATCTAATACAAATCCATCTTCCCAAAAGTCTACTTGTATCGCTCTATACTTTGCCATTAATACTCACCTCATTCCTTTATCCTAGGAAGAGGATTACTCCCCAACCTAGCTACATATCCATTACTTGTTGCCCTTCTATTTGTCCGTTATCTTCTTCTATAGGTTCTTCTGTATAATCTACATCTTGTACTGGTTCATAATCTGTTAGAAGTTGTAATAGCTCGTCCACTTCTTCGAATTTTAAGTCTTTTAGGTCATATCCGTTACTGCTGCAGAAATATTCAAGCTTTGATGTATCTTTAGCATCTTCGTGATTATATAATCCTTTTACTTCTGCCATTGCTAATAACTTTCTCTTTTGCTCACTTGTTGCTTTACCTATTACTACTTCTTTAGTAGGTAATTTATCAGGTACACTTTGTATTTCTGCGCTATCATACATACCTTGAAAATCTGTTGGAAATGCCTCTCTTAAGGCTGATACCATAGCACATTTTCTTATCATAACTCCAGGCATTTGTTTCCATGTAGCTTGTCCTTTTGAATATTCTTCAAAAGCTACTGTAGACTTGATAGGCATCTTTCTATCTTTTCTATATACTTCACACCAGCCACCAACTATTATGTCTTTTTTTAGTTTTGCAGTTCCTTCTATTTCTATCATTTCGTTATTTCTTTCTACTAATATTCCTGCTCTCATTCCCTCGAATTGCGGATGTTGGTCTGCTCTTTTAACAAACACATCTTTCCCAACTATTATGTTAGCTGGTTGACTTCCGAATTTAATTATATAAGCATCGTTTTGCAATGGATTTAAATGTCTTGATTTGCATAACTCCAAGAAAAATAAAACTTCTTGATCTGTTACATTCCCATTTCCTCTTACTAAATAATTTCTAACTGTATCAGCATTTAAAACTTGTCCACCTTCTAATGTAAAACTAGCTAATGCTAATGCATTATCATTTGCTTGTACTGCTTTAGTCATGTTATTCACCTTCCTTATTTTTATTCATACATCTCTTTGCTGAATTTTTTTAATTCCTTTTTATTTACACTGCCATCTTCATTTACAAACTCGCATCCATCTGGTGTGAAATATTCTTGTCCTAATAAACTACAATCGTTATATGGTCCATAATCAGTCCAGCCCTCACTGTAATAAGGGCATCCTCGACAACAATCTCTCCCCTTAATATCTGCCATTAAAATTCACCTTCCTTATTTATCTCTAATTCTTCTATATTAAGTCGTAAAGCATATAATAAACTGCTTTCATAACTGTCATGTTTTACTTGTCCTATTTTTTCATATGTTTTTATGTAATGTCTTTTAAAATCTCCTATTGTCATGTTTTTTCTGTTATTTAAAGCAAATTCTGCTCCTTCTATGAAACCTAATCGACCTTCTGGGTCGCTTTCATTTCTGTATAATCTAACTAGGAATAATCTTTGTTCTAGTGTTTTTATGTCGGATTGTTTTACTCCCTCTGCTTGTAAATTAAACTTCATATTTATCCCCTTTCGTGATATAATATAAGTACTTTATAATATGTATGGTTATGTTAGCTCCCTAGACTGGTACTCTAGAGAGCTTATTTTTTATTGAATTTTTATTGGTGTGTCATATCGTAAACTAAGTCTCGGTAATCTTGTTCCATTTGTGCAAATTCTTTTACATCTTCTAATGTCATTTCTTCTTGTGCTTCTGTTATTCTTCTAACTTGTAACATTGCCATGTATTCAAGAAAAGTCATATCTGGATTTTCTTTTGCTGCTCTATCTAGGTATTCTGGTGTGCATATCATTGTCATTTATATCACCTCCTTGATTCCTTCGATATAGTTGTCTAGCAAGTCTGAAATGTCGTGTAGATTTGTTGCTACATTATAACCAGCGCTTGTAAGCACTATATAATGTACTTTTTTGTTGTATTCTTCGATTGAAATTGTTAAAGCATAATAGCTTTCACCTTTGTTAACTTGTAAAGATAGGTCCATTCCTATTTTTGCAAATTCTAGATTATCGTTGATGTATTCTGCCTTAGCGAATAGTCCTAAAGCTTTTACTCTGAACTCTTGATTTGTCATTTGTTATTCCCTCCTTTATACAGCTTTCATATTTCTTCTTTTACATTCCCCTAGTTGATAAAATATTTCTTCGTCTTTTCTGTCTTTAAATAACTTGTTGCATACGTTGTAGACTGCTTCTAAGTTCTCTCTAGAAGGTGTTAATGGACTTTTTACAGTTATCTTAACCCCTCCATTTTGATATATTTTTTCTTTCATATTGCACCCCCTAATAAAATATGTTACCTAAAATTTGTCCTATTCGTGTATACTTTTCCACCATGCTCCTAGGAAAAAGCCTACTGAAAAAACTATACTTACTGCTATGTATTTTGCCATCTTACCTCCCTCCTATCTGCTATAATCAACTACTGTGTTGTTACCTTGTTTTCTCAACATCGCAAATTTATTTTTCAATTTGTGATACATTTTTATCTCTAATTGAAATGGAGTTATGATGCTCCACTCTTCTTTGTATCCTCTGTTTCTTAATATATCTGCTACTTCTTCAACCTCTTTTCTAAAGAAATGTTCTGTTTTTTTGTATACTGCCATAATGATTACCCCCTTTGTATTATAAAATTGTATCTTCTAATAACATTTGTCTGTTAACTGCGTCTATAACTTCCTTGTAAACAGTTGGTGGCTTATAGGCTTCTATAACTTTTAAAGCATCGTCTAACTGGCAACGTTTTATAGCTTTATAACTTAATACATCAAACTCTCTTTTTAACTGATTCTGTGCATCTATATACATCTTTGTTCTAATAGATTTATCTTTATAAGCTAGAGCATTTTTACCACCCATTTCTTTTATCACTTTACCTCTTAATGCTTTCTGCAAGGTTTCACACTCTATGCTAAATAATGGTGCATTATTTTTAAAATCTTTTAGATCTTCTGTAACTGTTTTTACATCTTGCTCTATTTGCTGCTGTTTTTTATCTATTGCAAATATTGCTTGTAATTCTTTACTCATCCCAGCATACGGATTTATGTTTTTTATTTTTTCTTCCATTTTGTTGAATGCTTCTATATATTTAAGTTTCCATTCATCTGCTTTAGCTCCAGTAAAGCCCATTACTAAAAATGAAAATCCATCTCTAGTCATAAGATATTCTTTTGATTGTCTGTTTGATTTATCAGTATAAGTAGTTTTAATGAAATATTTAGGTGAGCGCAAAATTCCGTTAACCTCTATTTTATCTTCTATAGTTTGCAATACATCTGAATGTCTTTTGTTGAAATTAGTAGCAACCTCTCTGCTACTAACTACTGGTTGTCCTTCGTATTCTTTCACTTCTATACTTGCTACTAAGTTATTCATTTCTTTTATGTAATCCATGTTATTTCCCCCTTGATTATAAATTACTGCATACTTTTCTTGATTGAGTATCCTTTATGTGGACTTCGTGGCTAAAAAAAAGTTCTTCTATGCTGACGTCAAATAAATCAGCCATCGTCTTAGCTTCGGTTAATGTTATTTTTCTCCTTCCTGTTTCTTTATTTGCGTAACTTGTTTTAGTTACTCCTAATACTTTTGCTAAATCTTCTTGAGTGTAACCATATACATTTCTGTATATTTTTAAATTCATCAAGTTCATTCTTGCACCTCCTTGATTTAATTTATACTTTCATTATATATACGTTTCGTGTACTTGTCAACAGTATTTTCAAAAAAAGTTTTCGCGTTGTTATATTTTCTTGAAATAACAATTATTCGTATAATCAAATATGTTATAATTACTTTATAATTTAGAGGGAATAGTATTCATAAAGTAGAATATTATATAAGAAGGAAATGACTGGAAGGAATGAAAAATATGAGTAAAACACAAGGAGATATATTGAGGGAATTGCGACTGGAAAAAGATATTACGCAAGAAGATTTAGGCAAAGCCCTAAATGTGAGTAAACAGACTGTCAATAACTGGGAAAACAATAGAAGAAAATGTGATTCAGATACTCTATTTAAACTAGCAAAATTCTTTGATGTTACAGTTGATTATTTGCTAGGTATTAATGAAAATAAAAAACCTATTGAAGATCTAACAGAAAAGCAAAAACAAGCGCTTAGACTGGCAGACCAGCTATCTGATGAAGAATTTGATAACATAATAAGGCTTGTAATAAGCATGAAAAGAGGGACTTAATTCTAAGCCCCTCTTTTTTACACAGTTTTATTTTCTACTTGTTTTTGCATTTTTTTTATTATATCTTCTAATATTTCATCGTCTACTAATAATATCTCTTCTTTGTTTTTTAGTGATACACTCTTTTCTTCCAAATAGATTCCCCCTTAACGCAAACAAATGTTCTATTTTATTCTTTATATATATTATACACCAAGTTATAAGTTATATATATTATTTTTTCGAAATATTTATAATGTTATTATACTACTAAACATTAAGTCAAAAAAGTGTTTCAGAATATTTTACATGTATATAGGGGAAAAATTAATTTTTTATCAAATTATATTGGAAAGTAATGCTATAAATATGGCTTTCTGCTACAATTTAAGAAAAAATATTAAGGGGTGATATTATGAAAAAGAAAGCAATTATTGCGGTATTAGTTATAGTAGTTTTAGTAATAATTATAGCTGGTATGCCTGGTTTTAAAGCTGGATTTAATGCGGGATTTAATGCAAAATAAAAAAGGAGAGTGGGGAGTTATGAAGAAAATATTAAGTATAATGCTATGTATTATTATGTGTATTGGAGTAGCAGGTTGCTCCAGCAGTGGCTCTAATGATAAGGGAGAATATACTATTTTACATGGCGAGTATCTAGAATCAAATGAAACAGATGATAACGGATTAGTTATAAAAGTTAAAATTAAACCTTCTACTACTAACAAGTTAACTATCGACCAAAATGGTTATAATGTAGAAGATCTTATAAAAAATCAAGGTTGCGATAAGTATGATAAAATAGATTACTGGGCTGTTGCAGATATGGATAATGGTAAAGAAGAAAAAGTCGTATCATTTACATTAGATAATAAAACTATCCAAGGCATAAAAGATGGTAACATAGTTGCTAATGAGATAGTAAATACATATGCAAATGATGTATATATACACCAAAGTTTAAAATAATAAATAATATAGATAAACATCAGGGCAGTTTTACCAGCTGCTCTTTTTAATTAGGAGGAAATAAGATGTATGCAATGTATTTAAGGAAAAGCCGTGCTGATGATAAGGATATTCCATTAGAAAAGGTTCTAAAAAATCATTACAATATGCTAACGGAATTGGCTGACAAGTTAAAAATACAGATAGAAGAAGAAAATATATTTCGAGAAATAGAAACTGGAGATAGTATTTCTATCCGTCCAAAGATGCAGGACCTACTAGAAAAAGTATCTGAGGGATTATATGAAGGTGTTTTTTGCACTGAATTATCAAGGTTATGTAGAGGTAGTAAGATAGACCAAGAAATTGTATCTAGTACCTTTACTGCTGCGGAATGTAAAATAATTACACCAAGTAAGACTTATGACCTTGCAAACAATGAGTTCGATGAAGAAATGGTCGACTTCGGACTGTTCATGTCTAGAAGGGAATATAAAACTATCACGAAACGTATGCAACGAGGTCGTGAACAATCCGTAAAACAAGGTAAATACATAGGCTCTATTCTTCCTTATGGCTATAACAAGGAGAAATTAGAGGGAGAAAATGGCTTTAAACTTACAATCAACGAAGAAGAAGCACATATAGTAAAATTAATATTTAAATGGTTTCTGGAAGATAATATTGGTGCTAGCATAATAGCGAAAAGGCTTAATCAAGGAGGCTATCCTACTAGAAGTGGTCGTGTATGGAGTTACAACTCAGTAAAAAATATATTAACAAGCAATGTAGTAGCTGGATATCTCAAACATGGAGAAAGAAAATATAAGAAATATATAGATGCAAAAGGTAATGTAAAAAAATCTAGACCAGTAAATAAAGATGTTGAATATTATAAAGGACTGCATGAAGCAATTATACCTTTGCACAAATTTGAAAAGGTACAAGATATATTAAATTCTAGAAAGCAACATAAATCTAACTTTGATTTGCCACTTAGTAATCCACTTGCTGGGCTAATAAGATGCTCTGAATGTAATAGAATCATGGTAAAAAGAAGATGTTCTCAAGGTGATTTCTTATATTGTTCTACTACTGGATGTAAAAATATAGGTTCTTATCTAAATAGAGTTGAAGAACATATTTTACAAGCATTATCAAATATGTTATCTGATTATGAATATTATGTAGATAATTATGAGCAAGAAACGATAAAAGAAAAAAGAAATGTAGACAATGATCTAAAAAGAATTGAAAAAGAAATTGAGAAACTAAATAAGCAATTTGAAAAATGCTGTACATTTTTAGAACAAGATGTATATACTATAGAAGTTTATAAAGATAGGACCAGTAAAATAAAAGATAAAATCAAAATACTAGAAGAAAATAAAAAAGTATTAGAAAAAGAATTTGGTAGCGATAAAGTTATAAAAATAAAAAAACTAATACCTAAATTAGAAAATGTATTAAAAAATTATAATATTCTTAGTATAGAAGGAAAAAACGAATTGTTAAAAAGCATTATAAAAGAAATAACTTATGCTAAAAAGAAAAAAAGTAAAAAAGGCAGCAATGAGGATTACTTCGAGTTAGAAATAACACTAAATATATAATTATTATGTATAGCATTGATGTGCATATGAATAGGTTCGTTAATGCTATACATAAAATAAGCTAAGGAAAATAACTTCCCTAGCCTTATTTTATACTATGAACAACATAGCACACAATACACCAATACCAAAGTATGCAATGCGCCCTGCTACTTCTAAGATAATTTTATTCATGCACCTACCTCCTTTTTAGGATTATAGGCACTCTGTTATATATTTATACCTATCTTTCGAAAACTTCTACATATTTCGGAGATGCTGTTATATATACTCCTGATTTTAACTTATACATATCTGTATCTGTTCTCTCTATTTTTTCTACTACAGTATATACCCCGCCTTTTTTTATAACTCCTATTACACTCGCAGAAGTAAAGTCTGGGCGACTATGCATATTTATATCCTCTTTTATTTTTACGTATAATGTTTTAGCTGTAGTAGTTGTATTATTAGATCCATATTTATATTTTTTAAGTAATGGATAGAAGTTGTTTTCAAATGCTTTTCTTGTGTTCCCGAATCCCATAAAATTAGTACCTGGACAAGTTTTTCTAGATTTATTTGAATAATAATCCCATAAACAAGTACCACCACTAGTAAACCAAGCATGAGGTCTTATATAAGTAGAATTTATAGGAAGATTAAATTTTTTTGCTAATAATGCAAATACAAATATAACAGCTTTCTTTTGTTCTTCTGTCATTGTATCTTGACCTATATCGAAGTTGCCATATATTTCAATACATATCGCATTAGCATTCCAACCTTTTATACCTATTGGAGTTGAATTAAGATTTCTTCCTGTTGTTACTTTTCCATTAGGGAAAATATTGAAGTGTTGTGCTATATAATGTCCATAACCATCAGAACTCCCCCACGTAGTTTTTCCATAAGAATCCAATGCCATTGTTCTTCCTAATTCTCTATTATCGCCATAAACTCTTTTATCCGTATTATTCCAAGTTGAATAATCGGGCAATCCCATATGGTGTACTTGTAATCTAGTTATTTTTCTAGTTGGATATTGTTTATCTAACCACTCTTTAAATTCTTTTTCACTTTCTAATAGTGTAAATCCATTTTGTGTTTTCATTTTATCAAAATCCTTTCTAAATTATAAAAGGTACTTAAAACCCGACCTCCTAGTTAGCTTTCTAAGCACCTTGTAAATTATTTGCCTTATGTTTATACCTTTTTATTCTCCAAATCCATCAGTTTTAAAGTCTGTAATTATACCCATACCTACTAATATAGTTAAAGCTGAATTAACAGAATCTTGGAAGTTATTAGGTAAAAAATCTAATCCAAATTGTTGAGCTGTTAACACTAATAATGCTGTTACAGATAACCAAAAACTTTTGTTTTTTATTTGTTCTTTTAAATTAAATTTCATAATTTATTACCTCCTATTTAAATAAATTATTTTGAATTGCATAAAAGAAAAAACTAACCAATGCTGTTATAATTGCATAAGTTAGTTTGTTTAAGTTGATTGCTAATTTGTCTATTGTATTGCATAGATTTTCTATTTTTACTGCCATTTCTGCCTGTGTATTTTCTAGTTTGTCTATTCTTTCAGAATGCCTTTGCAGTCTTTCATCGTGTCTTTTTAATGTATCTTTCAACCATTCATCATTCATGCAAAACTCCTTTCTTATATAAAAAGAGCAGCTAAATTAATAACTGCTCTTTATGATCTTGCTTATTGACTTTTTTAGTTTCCAATTTCTAATATGATTTTCTTATTTTTATAGTCGAAAGTCTTTTTTAGTTTACATGCAAATTCACCATCTGTAATTTCATCGCAATATAATAATCCATATAAATTTTCATTATAAGTTATACCGAAAAGTTTTTCTAAATCCTCACTAGTGTATTTAACTTCGACTTCAAACGTTGTAGGCGTTGTCCCTTTCCAGAAAACAACTTTTAAATTTTTATCCATTATTTTCAACCCCTTTCTACCATAAATAGTATAGAAAAAAGTTAGATTTTGCAATAAAATAGGGAAATTTATATACACAATATTTTTAAATTGCGAAACAACTGGGTATTATAACTTATATTTTGATAATTTTCATTACTTCAATTTTATACATAACTTAAACTACATTTTGAAACATCTATAGCTTTAAATTTGTTTATCCATATATAATAAGTATCTTCGCTTGAAGGTACTGTTATTATAGCTGTTATTTGTTTATATACTGTCCCATTTATTGTAACATTTTCACTTGTAACTCCAGCATTAATACTCTTATGCGTACTAAAATCAGTAGAAGTATTAGTCATACATCCATACGGCGTACTAAAATCAGATTGAACAATTGTTATTAAAGTATATGTTTTTCCATTTATTAATTCTATCGGAGTTGTATATTGATATAAGCTATTGTTATTTACATTACCCCAGTTATCATAAATATAACCTGTATTAGTAAATAATGTAGATATATCTACCACAGTTGCTTTTGGGTCTTCTGTAGGTGTATCTCCACCACTACCTCCACCACCTGGATTTGGTTCTTCTGGTTCTGTATCTCCTGTATTTGTCATTGTTCCAAATGGATTAAATTCAATTGATAACATATCATCTAATACAGGGATTATCGCTCCAGACATTCTTTTATAACCTGTATTTAGAGGGTGTACCCCCTCTCTAGTGTAATAATATAAATTAGTTTGATTAATACCACAATCTCTATACACATCTATACATTTTGTAGAACGTTTATTAGCTACTTTTTTACACATATCTACAAAATCAATTAGATAATTTCCATTACTATTTGCAGTGGCTATACCGAATTCACTAACATATAAACGTTGTAATGCAGTTAATACAATAACTCTACATTCAGGATTATCTGTATAAATTTTTCTCAGTATATTGTTTAACGCTCCCGCAAATGTTGTTCCGTCTGAACCGTTAACAGTTCCAAGAGGAACACTTAATCTTGCATCATTACACCCGTATGCTATAGTTACAAGAGCAACGTCCGAATAGTTAATATTCATTAAATTTGCATAATCGTTTACTATTGTATGACCACCTTTTCCTAAGTTAGTACATACAAACCCATATCTATTCTCTATTTCTTGTATATATCCTTTTACAACTTCCTCTGTATGTACTATTCCTTGCAAGTCTGTTCCACTATATGTTATAGGATTGGCAGTAGTGCCTTGATTTTCAACTATACTATCACCTATAGCTATATATTTTTTACCTTTAAGGAATGTAGGTATCCCTGTATTTGTACTTCCTCCACCAGTTCCTATGTTTTCAATTTGTTTCGCAATATCTTTACATTGCGAATTTACCTCATTAATAGCTCCAACAATGTATTTATTTTTTGTTTCTAATCCATTGTCCGTTTTCTTTTGGTAATCTTTTAGATCTACTGTCACTTCTGTATCCCCTCCTGAGCTTCCTGTATTTTCTCCTATGCCTTCTCTTACATCTGCCAACAATAGGAAAGTGCTAACTTTCACATCTCCATTTTCAATATTGAATAGCATTTTTAAAGTTCCTGCTACTTTCGTTATGTTGTTGTCCATTACTGCATAAAAATAATTATCTGTTTTATTTTCTACTGTTCCGTCTACTACCTCTCCATCTGCTCTTTTGTATTTTGCAGTAACAGAGCAACCAGCCAAATTAACTGGTTGCCCATCTTCATACACATTTATTTTTATTTTATTCCCTCTATCACCTTGAACTAATTTTAGATGTTGAAATTTTTCCTGCTTTAAATCACTCTCTATATCATAATCTCTCAAGCGTTTCACTCCTTTCTAACTGTTTAATACACTCCAATATGTGCTACTTCGTATATTTGCATCGTCATTGTAGAATTTCAAACAATTCATCAAAACTCCACCGTTACTGATGTAATTTTTGAAAGCTGATTTATATCTACTTAAAACTCCATTGTTGTAAGCCCATTTATAACTGTCTGTGTAACTCCAAGTATTCTTACTACTTGTTCCCCATTCTAATACATATACTTCCATTCTTGTGGGATTTGCATAGTTAGAATAACAAGCGCTACTTGTACTACCTGCTACAATATCAAAATCAAACATCCCCAGTCCTGTATCTGTGACTGTAAACACCCCATCTAATGTGACTTTGCTACCATTAGCATTAGTCCAAGTTTGACCTTTTAGAGCTGGCACATAAATTTTTGTGCCATAAGGAATATTTAGACTTGCTACTGTTTTTCCCATGTGTGTACCAAGTCCACTTGCTCCAGATGTATTACTTTCACTTGCACTATAACAAGTACATCTAGCATCATGTAATCTGTAGATATAAGATTTTCCATCAATTGTTCCTCTCTCGTTAAAACAATTCGTATACTCCTCTTTTACTATTACTGAAGGAGATGAAGAACTATCTGCTGTAGTTAATTCCGGAAGTCGTATGAAGAAACATTGGTTATTAAATGTTCTTTTGTGGTACTGAATTCCAGTATTATATCCACTCGCCTCTGCTATATAACCGTCTCCCATATAAATTGCAGTATGATGCGTTCTTACTGTTGTCATATTGCTAGTTGTTACAGTATATCCATTATTTGCATACATAACAATATCTCCTGGCTTACATTGAGAAAGTCCACTATCTGCATATCTCCAGAATTTTGCTCCATGACTTTTTGCAGTTGATTGAAGTGTTCCTGCTGCACAACTTAATCCTTTCATGTAGCTTATTCCAGCTTGGTCATAACAACAACCTACAGTCGAGCTACAGTCAAAACCGTATGTTACACCTATTTTAACCCAACTTGGTTGAGTATATGTAGTACCTAATACTGTTTCTGTTCTACCTTTTATTGTAACGAGGCTATCTAAGTCTGTAGTTCTCCAATACTGACTATAGTTAGCTTGTCTATTGTTGTGCATTCCAACGATTTTCATAGCAGTTGCACATATAATTTCCCTAATTTTTGAAGTAGTAGTTGATGTATTACCGCCAGTAGTACCTCCTGGAGTTGTTCCACCACTTGTACTACCTCCACTTGTAACCTTACTACTTGGTCTAGCTACTAATACTATAGTTTCTGGTTTTTGATTTTTAACAAGGTCTTTTTTCAATCCAGTATACCATCCATCAGAATGTTTTTCACCTGGATTGCTTTGTGCATCTATCATTTGTGCATTTCCATTAGAATCTTGTCCGATACATATAGCACAATGAGATATATATTTCCATCTGCTAGGACGTTCATACGCACCACTAGATGTTTTTCTAGCATAGAAGATAAGGTCTCCTTTTTGTAAGTTACTATAATCATCTTTAAGAGTAATCACTTGACCTAAACTATAAAAATATTGAGCTATTTCAGCTGCTGTCCTAGCAAGACTACCACTTATTGTAGGAGTTATAGCTCCATCATAACTACTATTAACCTGTAATCTGTTATTATGGTAAGTGTTGAATTTAGTTAAACTAGCATATGGAGATTCGCTGTAGGCGTATCCTTGTAAACATAATATCATTAATGTTGAATCATCAATCATCTTCCAATAGTTTCCTTTGGTTGATTTCTCCCATATGCTGTATGAAGATGTTTGAGAACCACTAGCATTACTATTACATGGAGTAGTTTCTCCGTAAGTAAATCCATTATCCCAAGATTTCGCAGATGTATAATTATTTCTTGCATTATAATAACTTTCTGCAAATTCTGCGACCTTTGCACCATTATATAATTCTTTTACTACTGTAGTTGTACCAGTTACTACTTTTACATATTGTGTGTTATTTGTTACCCATCCATAATCACCGTTGTATTTTATTTTATACCAACCTGTATTTGGGTCTGTTTCAATAATATCGGCTGTAAATCCTTTTGGGACAATACCGATAGAACTATAACCTGTACCAGCCCCACTTCTTACATTAAGATTATCTGCTAATACTTCTACCTTTTGTACTGTAGTTGTTCCATTAGGGTCACCACTAATTATTTCTACATATTCAGATTTATTTGTTATATAAGCATATCCATTTTCCCATTTTATCTTGTACCAACCAGTTGAACTGTCTACTTCTACTATTTCTACTGTATCTCCATGGGCTAATAATCCTACATATTCTCCATTTGTACCTGGTGTTGCCCTAACATTAAGTGCATTGGCTAATATTTTACCAATTGCTTTAACTTCAGTTGTATCTTCTCCACTATCACTTCTACTATTTCCTCTTATTACAAGTTTTACAGCATCAACAACTAAGTAGTCCTTTATAAGGTCTGATTGAAATTCTATAGAATAAACACCAAATTTAGCTATTTTATCAGCTAGTTCTTTTGGTAATTTTCTATCTTCTGTAGGACTATAGTCTGTTACTTGTGCCCCAGAACCGTCACCGACTAATGGAGATGTTAGAGGGTCTAACTTATAGTATGCCGTATATTCTCCCGTATATTCTCCGTTGCTCAATTTAAATCTAACTCTTGGTACTACTGCATTTGTATTATTATCTACCCTTGTCATTCTAAGATATATATTATAATTTTCTCTACTTTCACAAAATTCTTGTAGAGATTCACTTTTTGCTGTATCTGATGTATCTCCTCCGAATTGTTCAAATATACCATAACCATGTAATGATTTATAGCCTTCTCTGAATTTACCTTGACCAACAAGGTTTACAAGATTGGCTGTATCTTCGTTTCCTTCTCCTTCTCTTTCTGAGAATTGTTTAACTGTAGGAAAGATTCTCATTGTGTTGGTATCTGGGTCATTACTATAGGTATCTTGGAACATAGTGTCATACTGTATAAGTTGCCCTGCTACCCCATCAGATAGGTCAACTGCTGGATAATATACCTCACTATTATTGGTATGCTTTGGAACTTGAATAGATTTCGATATCATGCCTCCACCTACTGCATAAGCTAATTTTTCTATATTCCCTCTACAATAAGATATCGTAAACCTAGACGTAGAGTCTACATAGGCTGTAGCTTTCACGTTTGAAATATCACAGCACATCACATGTAAATTAGCTCCTGTGTATAGATTTGCAAAATAGCTGTTATTATCTTTTCCTCTTAGTCTTATCCAGCCGAATTGAACATAAGAACAACTTGCAAGTCTTAGTCCATTATCATCCTCCACTTCTATGCATGGTAACTTGTTTATTTTTTCAGATGTTATATCATCGCCTAGTATATCTATATCTGTATCTCCGTAAAATTGTATTCTACAATGATTATCCTCTAAAACACTTCCCTCTTTTAATCTTAGTACTGCATCTTTACCTAAATTTATCTGAAGTAATGTTCCGTAGAAATCTTGCAATATGATTTTTTCTCTAATTCTTACTCCTTCTTCCAAATTAATGAATATTGCGTTAAAAAACATACAACCATTTTCTTTTAAAGTTCTCAGTACAGTCTGAAGACTATCTGCCTTATTTACTTCATCCCTGCCTGTGCCATCTCCAGTTGCAATTTTTGCCACATAATAATTTGCGTTCCAATTAGGTTGTCGGTCTATAATTTGTGCTGTAGGATAGTGCCTAAAATCACCATCTACAGATAAATTTGCAAAGTGTGATCCTTGAGAACCTATATCTGCTAATTCATTTCCATTTCTATCTAATATACGAAATCCTTCTTCATCCATTACTGTCTTAGCAATTTCTGTATTCTCTTGGTTGGTGTGGTTTACTGCTATTCCATCTTGATTTAATTGTATTAATCCTTCTTTGATGCTTATTTCCCCATCGGAACTTACTGATAATGTTGTATCTCCGTTTCCATCTGTTACAGTAAGATTTCTAGCATCTATGTAAGTTCCTTTTAATTTACCTGCATTAATTACATCTGCATTTAAAGAACCTATAAGAGCGCTTTCTATTGCTGCTTCTTGAAAATATTCTGCAGCATCACTTATTTTTGTAGTTGTTGCACTAACTTCTTTTGAAAAGTCTGTAGCATTTCCATAAGTATTTATAGCTCTTACTTTGTAGTACCAAGTTTGTGCACATTCAACTTCATGTAAGAAAGCACTCGCCTTCCCTTTAAAAATCAAATCAAATGCATTAGGAGTAAATCCTTGTTCTTGGCTTGCGTATACTTCATAATCATAATAAGGCTTATTATCAAAGGTCCAGCTAAGAGATACTGTCTTAAATCCAGCTCTATCTATAGTTATAACTGGCACTGCTGGTAATGTATTAGGATAATCTTTTTTATTGCCTTTATTTATAAGGTCTTTTACTTCATCTTTAGTTACTGTATCAGGATTATTTTTATTTATAATACTTCCTAATGCTAATGTTGTCTTTGGATCACCTAGTTCTATAGATATATATTTTTCTGTTAATACGTTATAAGTTGTTTTTATAACTTTAACTCGGTCTCTTATACCGTACATGCTATTAAAAATATATATACTGTCATCCATCCCTATATGCTCTAATTCGGCTAGCCCATCTGCCTTGTATTCTTCCGTCTGACTAAGAGGTTGAAATTCTATTTTATAAGACATTTTAGGAAGGTCGCAATTATTATCGTTAAAATATTTTTCAGCTAAATTTTTAAGCTTTTCTTGCGTTGGAGTTTCATCATCCTCAAAATCGTCTGAAAAATCCATCCATTTACTTTTTGCTATATCACCTTCTACATATCTAGATGATTTTACTCCTATTTCGTCAATATATAGAGTTTTTTCAACTTCATTTTCTGTATAAGTAGCATAAGGTTTTATGATATTAATTATTTCTGTATAATCTTCCTCCAAGGTAAACCCGGTTATATTCTTCTTGTACGCTATAAGCACATTATTATCTTTACCTCTTCTAGCAAGTACCTTTATTGTAAAATTATCCCTTAATAATTTAGGTCCATTACCAAACGTATCTATAAGAGAACCTCTCGTACCAGCTATAGCAGATAAACAATCTGTTTTTCTATCCATGTTATAGTTACCAAGCATTTCTATATTACTTTCTATTGTAAATCTACTATCTGCATCAGAACTCTGTAGCATATGTTTACCAGCATTTTCGCATTTTATATTTCTTTCGTTTACATCTTCATTTAAAGAGTTTTTAGCTAGGTCAAATGTAATGTGTTTTGCATATACTGTTACTTGGCCATTTAGAGGTTTTGATATTGTATCTATCCTAAAAAGTTGCCCTTTTAAGCTGTCAGATGCATCAGCTTTTATAAGATTATCTTGTTTTAATGCATAAAAAAAAGAACCATCTGAAGGATATAAAAGTGTTAACTCAAAATCCCCATTTGATTCTTCTTCAACTTGGCAAGATATAGCATCTACTAATAAACCTAATCCATTGCTTTCATACGTTGTAAAACTATTATCATAAATTCTTGGTATCACTATATCACCGCCATTCTATAATCTATTTTTATTTTAGTAAAACTTGCTCCACTTCCTAAGGACCAAGTTATATTATTATTACCTTCTTCTAATATTGGAAAATCACTATACATTTTTTGATTCGCATTTACTGTTTTTCCAAGCGAATTAACAGTAGTTGCATTCATTAAATCACAATCAAGTTGTATATGCCCTTCTAAGGCTTTTAAAATTATTTCTTGATTATTTATATTAATAGTTATATCCCCTGTCGCATACACATCAATAACAGGTTTAGTTTTATATTCATCATTTTTTATTATAGTATTTTTAGTAGTTATTTCTACTGTTTTGCTTTTATTTGAAAATCTATAAGGTTTACATCTAAATTGTGCCTGAAACAATCCAAAATTTTCAATTGCTTCTTCTATGTCGATATCAGAATTGTAAGTCCCTAACAGATAGTAATCCATATCCTCACTTAATTGTATTTTTCTAGTTGTTCCATTAAGAAGAAATTTCTTTGCTCTCCTTGCTAATGCTGGAGTAGTTTCAATCTCATCATGCTCGTTTACTAGCACACAACTTAGTTTTAGTATAAAATCTTCATATCCATTGTCTACTGTTAATGCTCCGTCTCTTCCTTCTATGTCTATAAATTCTAATTTTTTAGAAGGTGCAGAAAGGATATTGCTTTCATACAGCTTTATCCCATAGTCTGTGCTAGGTTTATCATCTAGATATAAAATTATCGGATCTCTATATTCCATAAATTCCATTTCTACACCTCCTTATACTGTTAATACGTTTTTTCTTTTTAAATAGAATGCTAAATCACTTGCTAAAGTTTCTATATCTTTATCATCGTTTATTGTTAAGTTTTCTACATGCAACAAGCTATCAAATTTACTTACTTTATCTTGTCCAGTTGCTTGGTTAGTAGCTATATTCATGCTTGTAGTTAGGTTTTTAGCTGTATTAAGTAAGTTAGTTGTAGCAATATTACCACTCATCACATCAACTACACTGCCTGCTAGTTTATCCGCTTTTGTTAATAAGCTATCTTCTTCGTTATCTATACCAACTCCTATACCTTCTACTATTCCCTTACCTATAATGTCTCGCATGATTTTAGAAGGAGAGTTTATTTTAAATGCAGATTTAAATCCATTTATAATACCACTAGCAAAATTACTTATTTGACTCCTTAACCATCCTGCTGCTCCACTAATTCCACGCCATATGCCTTGCACTATATTCCTTCCTATGCTAAGCATTTGATTTGGTATATTTCTAACTCCATTAACTATATTAGTAGTAAAGTTTCTTGCTGCTTGTGTAGCCTTTTGCCCGAACTGACTTACAAAAGTTACGGCTTTACTTATTGTTTGGCTTAAATAACTCCATACCTTACCTGGTAAACTTTGTATTGTACTTCCTACTTTACTAACAAAATTACTTCCAACCTCTCTAGCTTTATTTATCATCTGTGTTGCCCAGTTAACTACTTTATTATAAGTTTGTGTTAACCAATTATACACAGTAGTGGGTAAATTTTTAATAAAATTAACTACATTATTAACAAAATTTGTACCTGTTTCTATTGCCTTAGATAGCATATTGCTACCCCAGCTAATTACGTTGTTATACGTATTTGTTAACCATGTGCCTATTTTACCTGGAAGCTCACTAAACCATTGGCCTATAGATTCTATCCATTTAGGTATATTAGTAGTAAAATAATTCCATGTATTTACTATCCAAGATGCTATTGTTCCTAATGCAAACCCTAAAGCATATCCAATTCTACTTGGTAGCTCATTAAACCAGTTTCCTATATTGGTTATTAAGTTTGTTCCCCACTCTATAAAGGAATTATATGTGTCACTGCACCATGTTGTTATGCTTTGCCATGTTTCGGATAACTTAGTAGTTATAGTTTCTTTTATACTGTTAAAAGTATCTCCTATAGCATTTAAAGCATTTTGAAAATATGTAGGTATATTTTGAACTGTTTCAACTATGTTATCCCATAAATTAATCCAAAAATTACGGAAACTTTCACAATTATTCCAAAGGTATATAAATCCAGCAACTAATGCTGCTATTGCAGCTATAACCAAAGTTATAGGATTTGCCAACATAAATGCCCATAGGGATTGTAATGCAGGTATTACTGTCCCTGTAATTATAGCTCCTAAACTAGTAAACAGTCCTGATACTCTACCTATTGCACTACTTAATATACTGGATTCAGCCAACAAAGCTTTTAGTTCTATTAAGTTTCCTATCGCACTTGCTAAAGAACCTAATATTAATAATAATGGTCCTATAGAAGCAGCTATTAATCCAATCGTTACTATAGTTGTTTTAACACCGCTATTAAGTCCATTAAACCAAGTTAAAGCGCCTTGTAACACACTTACTAATCCTTTTATCATTGGCAATAATGCTTCACCAATAGATATTGCAGCACCTTCTAAAGCTGATTTTAATGCAGTTATTTGACCATTAAGGTTATCATTCATAACTTCGGCCATTTTTTCAGCACTACCACCACAATTTTCTAGTTGATCTGCATATCCAGCAACTTTATCACTACCTTCATTAAGTAATATACCCATAGCTTTGATTGAGTCTGCTGTAAATGTAGAAGATAAAGCAGCTTGTCTTTCAGACTCACTCATTCCGTTTGTTGCTTTTTCAACTCCTTTGATAATTTCAGTCATATCAAGGAAGTTACCTTTACTGTCAGTAATTTGAACTTTTGTTTTACCTATTTGAATGCATCCATCTTTCATTGCATTACCCATGTCCTTAAATACTGCAGATAATGCTGTACCAGCTGGAGCACCTTTTAGCATTTCATTAGATAAAGCCATTAGCACTGCATTAGTTTGTGTTAAATCTTGACCAAATCCATTAGCATTAACACCGCAGTTACTCATTGCTTCTGTTAATTGGTCTGCTGATGTATTTGCATTGGCTTGTGCATATGCAAATTGGTCTGCTGCCATTCCCGCATCACTTGCTTGCATCCCAAATGCACTTAAAATATCAGTCACCGCGTCGCTGGCATTTGCTAAATCCATACCCGATGCAGCAGCAAGGTTTAATACCCCTGGAAGTGCATCCATTGATTGTTGAGTGTCCCAGCCTGCAAGTGCCATGTCGATTGTGATTATCGTCAAGTTCTTTATCTTGACCTCTGGAGGTTTCCCTCATTTTCATCGGTATGTTATTTCATACCCAGTCTAGAGTACACTTTTACCACTTGTATTCGTTTTTCATAACACAAGGCTTACTGGTAGAGGACACTCTTGGAAAAGTTATATTCTTTTTACTGTCTCAAATAAAAAGTTTCATCTTCCACTCGTTACAATACTTATAGATGTTACTCATATAAGTTATCTCGGTATTAGGACACTACACCCTTTACCGATTTTGCCCTCTCATTCACTATGACCTACTTGTAAGCTTTCGTCATAGTCGCCACAACTTTATTACTAAGTGTATTAGTGTAATAAAATTCTTTTTAGCCTAAAGCATCTGCACATTCTGAGGCGCTGAACTGAGTAGTAGCTCCCATTTCTTTTGCTAAATCAGATAATTGTTGTAATTCACTACCTGTTGCACCAGATAAAGCCTGTACATTACTCATACTACTTTCAAAATCAGCAGCAGTTTTTACCGAAGCAGCCCCAATGCCGACTAATGGTAATGTTACATGTGTGGTTAATGTAGAACCCGCACTTGTAAGCATAGAACCTGCAGCTTGAAACCTACTCCCCATACTTTGCGAACTGTCAGCTAATGTTTGCATTTGTTGTCTAGCTGTAGTATAACTATTAGTCCATCTGCTAGAATCTAGCTCGAGAGATATCCTATAGCTGTACCTAAATTTACACTCATCGGATTTTTCACCTCCCCATCAAATTTATTCAATAAAAAAACAGGGCTTAACCCCTGTTAATATAATTTAATATTTTATTTTATTCAACATAATAACCCCATTCAAGTTTTTCACCTGTTATAGGATGTTTGCCACTTGATTTTCTTTTCCCTTTACAGCATTTTGTAATACTTGAATTATCTATATTATATTTTTGTGTTGCCTCTTTTATATAATTAAATATTTCTCCTGTTGTTATGCAGATAACTTTTTTAGCTTGAGGATGTTTTTCCCCTTTATTAGCTTCGCTTATTTTCTTTTTAGTTTCTTTTGGTAATTTCTTGCCTTTATTTGCTTTACTGAGTTTTTCTTTAACTTCATCACTCCTATGTTTGCCATACATAGGGTTGTTTTTCCCTGCGTATTTACCCTTGCGTGCTTCACTTATTTTCCTTTTGGTCTCATCTGTATGATGCTTGCCATACATAGGATTATTTTCTCCACTTACAGGGCTTGTAGTTTTTCTTATTACTTTTAACTTTTCCGATGTTTTTTTATTTCTAGTTCCATAATTTATATTGTATGAAGCTGAGCAAAATTCTAAATTTTCTACTTTGTTATTTTGTTTGTTTTCATCTTTATGATTAATTTGAGGTAAATTTTTAGGATTTTCTAAAAATGTTTCTGCTACTAGTCTATGTACTTTAAATGTTTTCTTACTCCCATTTGAATAAAGAGTTAATTGTTTATATCCATATTTATCTAAGCCTTGTTTTAATATGTTAGGGCTACTTGAATTTTTATAATTGATACTTTTCACTCTTCCATCTGTACTTACCATATATTTTCCTTCGTACCCTTTTATATTTTTCCAAATTTCTCTCATATAGATAATGACCTCCTTTTAACTTAATTGTATTATTCGACATTTATCTTCTAAAATCCTCCTTTCAATGCTTCTTTTCGAAGGAAATCATTTAGATAATACTTATTTTTATCTTCACTTACTTCATCAAAGAAATGAGGTTTCTTCTTATTTTCCATTTGATTGATTATGTAATAGCAAGCTTCATCAAAACAAAAAGCCACATATTCGTCTTTTATCCTTAAAATTTCACTAGGCAATCTATTGAATTTCAGCGCTTGGTTGATTATTCGCAATACGTTCTTGCTCTTTACGAAAGTTTTTTAATCCTTCAACCCCACTTTGGAAATACATCATTATTGCTGTTTTCATTTCTTGAGTCAGAGTCACATTTATTTCATCCAACTGTTTCATTGTCGGATTTACTAAAGATGCTTTAGCTAAAATATCCATTAATTGCCCTAACTGTATAAAAGCATCTCCGTTATTTTCCAATACTTTACTAGCTAGTTTATTTTTGCCGTTAAATAGCTTAGTTACTTCTGTTAAAAGGGTATTAGGTATTTTACCTTCAACTGCTAAAGCCATCACATCTGGTCTTTTTAGCTCTGCTATAAACTCTGTTCCATCTTCAAATTTTCCTAAATTAACTATATCGGTTTGTTTTACTTTTTTTAACTGTTCTAAACTTGTTACTTGTAAATTTTCCATTATCTATTTCCTTTCATAATAAAAGCCCTCCTAAAGTTAATTAGGAAGGCTAAAATCTATTTGTTATATTTTATTATACAGCAGTTGTCGGTAATGCATCTACTAAAGAAGCTGTATAAGGCGCTGCATTTTTAGCTGGTCTAGATTTTATTACATATTCATTAGTGTAATATTCCCCATCTTTAAACGTAAAAGGTACGCTAGTTCCCTCACAACTTGGATAAGATACTTTTATATATTTTCCAGTATCTCCATCTGTTGATACTTCGCAAGTATATATATTGCATGTAAATTTCTTTTTAGTTGCTTTTGTCCCTATTGCTGGAGGTGTATATGTGAATTTACCACCTTCCCCTGGTGTCAACGTACCACCTTGGAATAACTCCAATAATTCAGGACACATAAGATTATCTGTAAATGTTAAATCGTGTCCTAATAATGTATCTTCTGCTTTTCTATTCGCATATAATACATTTTTTATTTTTAAAGTTTGTTCATCGCCTTCGTCTAGCACTTCTTCTATCCCTACTTCTGAAGCAGTTTCAAATGTATAACTTTTTTCATCTTCTGTAACTATTTCTACACATGCCACATCTGAAAGTGCATGTTGGTTAAGTGTTACCTCTGTTGCCATTATCTCAACCTCCTTTGTACATATCTGTAATACGTAAGCTTAGTATAATAAGCTTTCATATCGTTATCTATTTCAATAGCATATTTATCATAATCTTTTCTTAATTTGCCAAATTTAGTTACTGTATCTTCAACTCGTTTTATATATCCACCAACCTTGGAATACTCGTTAAACGGATAAAATACCCACAACTCTATGCTCTCTTTTTTTAGATTTTTACTTGTTGTATCCTCTATCCCAGCGTTATAAAAAAGTACAAATGGAGTAGTACAAATTTTATCTTGTTGCCCTAAAGAAAATACAGTTAGTCCAGCAGTTTTAAGAAATTTATATAAATCCTTAAACATTAGATCACCTACTTAATAATACAGTTAATCCAGCCATTATTTGTGGACCTACATGTTCGATAGCTGGCATTATAATTGGATAAGGATTTGTACCTGGATGATTAACTTTTTTAACAGGATGACTAGCGCCTTGCCAATACAACCAAGGGCTTCCTGTTATAGTATGCGGTGATGTTCCTTTTTCTAGATATATCCCATAGTCAACTCCATGTGATAGTGCTATTACTATTTTATTGCCTCGCCATTCCCAGTCAGCACTAAGTCTATTTCTAGCATCGTGTGTATGGTCTTTCCATGGTTTATTTTGCCTAGCATAGTTTTGTAGTTTTATTGCACTACTAGAAGCATAAGCACTCATACTAGCTTTAAATCTAGCTGGTTGAGCTGACAAGTTTCCCAAAATTTGACTAGCATCAAAATTAAATCCACTACTCAACGTAACTCACCTCTTGAAGCTTCATATCCATATAAATATCCATTTTATTTATGTTTCCAAGGTCCTTAATTTGATATTTATAGCCTTCTATATAGATGTAATCATCTTTTTGTATGAGCTTAGCAGTCTCATCATAAGCAATTAGAAAATATAAACCTTTATCAGTCTTTACCTCTCCTTTATCTTGCAAGGATATAGAAAGATTACTACCTTCATGATATAAGCCTTCTAGCTCGCATACTAATTCTAATAAGTCTGACTTTTCTCCAAAGTCGTTGGTATAAGCTCGCTTAACTACTGCTCGAGAAGGAAGCTTCTTTATTGCTTTTTTAACTTTTGCTTTAATTTTTTCTTTATTTATCATAAAATTTTACTTCCATTCGGTCTGTATTTTTTAGCAAGTCTTACCCAGTAATCTTTGTTATTAGGTAATGATAATCCACCTGGTAAGGCAATACTATCATCTTCTGCTTTAGCTAGAAGGCATTCATAAGCAGTTTTATTTATATCATTGTCATTTTGCTCTAAATAAAATTGAAGTTGTTCATCAGTAAAAAAGGGAGAATCACTCTCCCTTAGAATTAACTTTAATTTTTCTATGTCAGACATTTAAATCACGTCCTATTTTTTAGATTTAAATTTTGCTAAAACAACCTTAGCTGAATTTGATAAAACCGCAGTATAGTGCTTGTCAGCAGATATATCAGTTTTTCTTGCTAAAGATACTCTATCTGTTTCTACATTTGTGTCTCTTTTTAGATATACAGTTAAAGCAGCAGTATCTTCTTCTGTTTCTGTATCATTATTAAGCTTTATAATTGGATTAAAGTATACTGGAGTAGTTGATTTTAATACATAATCATTTTCTTTTGCATTTGGTAATGTTTCTTGTATTGTTGATAAGTTACTAGTTGTTACTTGTACTGCATTAGATGTTCCACTTTCACAGAAAGAATACCATTCATTTACTAATTTAGCTTTTTTAGTTGCTACAATTCTACAATTAGCTATTTTACCTATTTCTCCATTCATAACTACTTGACCAGTATATTTGTCAGCAGATATAAAGTTACTATCTTTTCTTAATTGTGTAACCTGTTTAGGATTTACAAACATAACTTTTTCTGTATTCAATTCTTCATCAAATACATCTACTGCATCAACTATTCCGTCATAATTTATAGCTCCGTTTGAGCCATCATAAATTAATTGTGCATTAAATAAAACATCTATTGCATCGTTATCTACTTTAGAAGCTATTGATTTTGCTATTTGGTTATTTGTTTCACCTACAGGATTACCATATCCTGATAATACTGCTTCGTCTGTTAGTTCTCAATTTGTTATCCTATAGGCTTTTTATCCTATAGTTCTTATAGTTTCCTATAAGTTCAGCATATATTTTCACCTTCAACTTTACTTGCTAAGGTGTTAACCACTCGTGGGAATATTTTATTCTATACTTTTTTCAATAAAAAAGCATAGGTTCAATTCCTATGCGTTACGGTGACTAAGACTTTTTAACTTCTTAGTTTACCTCGGTATTAACATGTATTTTATTAATATATTCATCAAATTGTTCTTTAGTATTGTTTTTATTTCCATAAATTTTATGAAATTCTTTATGGTGATGTTTACAAAGAGTAATTCCGTTATTTATGTCATGTCTATGTTCTTTATCCCAATGATAACCATTAATATGATGAACACATAAATCCCCACCTCTTTTACCACAAACTTGACAAGTATAATTATCTCTTTCGAGAACTCTTACCCTCCATTCGTGGTCTTCAGGTGTAGCTCTTCCTATTAATCGTTCTTCATCAGTTTTTTCAAATTTCCAATGTGGACTATTTTCTCCTCTTGGTGTTATTTCCCTCATCATATGTTTATATTCTTTTGTATTTTTCCTACCTGTAAAATCTCTATATTGGCACTCTCTACTACAATAGTGTTTTTTATTATCTTCTAATTTGTAATTTTTAATCTTTATTTTTTTTCCACAATAATCACATTTTACAGTTTTTCTTATATATTTAGGATGGTTTTCTGCTACTAAATTTTCACTCATCCATTTACCTCTACATTCATTATTACAGAAGTGCTTTTCGTATTTCATATGACAAGCTTTACGTTCTATTTCTTTTTTACAATAGCTACATTGTACTTTAACTTTTTTCGTTCTAGCTTTTATTTGACATTCTTTAGAACAATATTTTGAAGAACTTCGTTTTGCATTATACTCTTTATTACAACATTGACATATTTTTTTCAACTTAATCACCTCAATAATATTATAACATATTGAGTGCTTAGTCCGTTAATTCAATTTCATAAATAATAAAATATTTAGCCTTTACCGATTTTGGTTAATTTATTACTTCTTTATTTCTAAAGAAGACGGCAGAATTAATTTACCGCTTTCATAGCTTTTTTTACTGTAGCAGTTGTTGAAGTAGTAGTTAGTTTAACTGTTTCTGCTGCAACACCTTCTGCTACATCTACTGCATCTCCTATATCATTTACATTCATACAAGGTCGTTAATCTTGTATCGTTCTCTTATGAACTGCTATATATTACTATATAGATTAGACTATATCATCAACTCCTTGAGTTGCCCTCCATTTCCACCCACTTGGGTGTACGCCTTTCGGCTAGTCGTTGAACGTTATTCATTAAATATAAATTTATCTAATTCCTTGATAATTTTATCATTTCTTAACCACCAATAAGGTATTCTTAATAAAGGAATATTATTATCTTTGCAAAATTTATTTTTTATTTCATCATGTATTTTTACTTTTGGAGTTCGGTATTTAGAAGATTTTTCGCCAAAATGTTGGCTACCATCAAATTCAATTAGCTTTAATTGCCCTTTTATATTAACCATAAAATCGAAAGGTAATTCTAGCACATCTCTACATTCTTTAAATCTATACTGAGGTTTAAAATCTATTTTATTTTCTTCTAAATATTTACTTATAAATAATTCTCCTTTTGACATTATGCATTTAGGACATCTTATATCTCTCATTAAATCTTTTGGTATTACTTCCCATTCATAACCGCATTTATGTCTCACTAATATAGGAGTTTTGTTATTTATATATTCTCCTATTATTTCATATTCTTCAGGATATTTATGATTTATTTGTTCAATAAATTTATTAGTATCTTTAAACCCATGGCATACAGGGCATCCAGCACCTCTTAAAATATTGCCAGGTAACGCACTATATACATGGTTACACTTTTTATTCAATACTTCTATTTTATACTTTACTCCTTTATACTCACTAATAACTTCTATATAGTTAATGTTGTTTTTAGTTAAGTCTTTTTTAAATTGTTCTGTTGTTTTAGTTTTAGATTTAGCTATTCTTTTACCAGCGCATTTAGCACATCTTTGCCCGGCTAATATCTTAGAAGGTGCTTTATACCCTTCGTGTCCGCATTCTTTAAACTTAACTAATATTTTATCTCTGTTTGTCTTGTATTCACCTAAAATTTCTATAGAGTCTCCAAATTTGTCATATACTTCATTTTTAAATTCTTCTGTAGTTTTTCTCTTTGACATATTATCACCTCTATTTATATTTTATCATAAATTTTACAATATATCAATAAATAGGAATTGTTATATATTTAATGAATCTTCGCTGCTGATTGTCCTAAAGTGAGATGAACTCTTTAGGAGTTTCCAGCAATTAAAAGGGTTTGCAATACATATCACTATGTAAAGGCGCATATAGTTTACGCATATTGTGGAACTGTTATAGTATTTCCAGGTTGTCCTACTAATGTAGTATCTATTTTAGCAAATGGTGTAACCACTAATTTTTTTTCTATTTTGGCTGAAATCATATCTGCCATTACTTCTGGATTTATTAAATCTGCAATTTTTGTTGTTGCCATATTATCACCTTCCTATTATTTTAATTGATCATACAGTTCTTTATTAGAATTGAATAAATCTACTCTTTCTTTATAAGTCATCTTATTAAATTGTTCTTTTGTTATTGCTCCATCGCCAACTCTTGGATGATTACCTGTTCCACCAGTATTACCTGGTGCTGGATTTGATGTTTTAAATACTCCAGGCTCATTTTCTTGAAGTTGCTTCATAAAATCATCTGCTCCTAAAAAAGCATCATTTTCCAATTTAAATTTTTTCTCTTTAAATTGGTTTAAAACTGCATTTCTTACTAAATTTGAAGAGAATTCATATTTATCTAAAAACTTATCAGCTTTATGATCATATTCCTGTTGAGCTATTTTGTCATTTAATGCTGTTGTATCTGTTTCGTATTTTGTTTTCCAATCCTCAGCACTCTTTTTAATACCTTCTATATCCATATCCTTATAAGATTGTATTGTTGTGTTAGCATCATCTAATAGTTGCTTTGTATCTTCATATTTAGTTTTGTAAGCATCTCTATCTGTCTTGTGTTTTTCTATATCTTTTCCATTCTCTGCCATGATTTTATTTATAACTTCATCTTCTAGCCCTAATTCTTTCAGAAAATCTCTTTTCATGTTTTACCTCCAAATTACGTTTTTTACGAGTTTACATCTCATATTCTTTAGTAAATAGTTTATTCTTTTACGCCTGCAAACTATAAAAAGGCATAAAAATAAGGCTTTACAGCCATTCGTGTCTTTTCTTATATTTCTTATAGTATTTTTTATAATATGATGAATTCTCTCCCAGTGTTGCTAAATTAAATAAGATGCCTGGACTTGTAATTAAACCCAATCTTACTAATATTCTATATAATAAATTCTTCATATTTTTTCACTTATTTAATCTCCTTTCAGCGCTTTCGGAGTATAAAAATAAGCCCTTTCGGACTTTTTGTTTAGCAGCTGTTTCTGCATCTTATATATTTTGGTTTTCTATTTATTACTTGAGGATTTAATTTATAAAGCACTGCGTTCCTATGTTCTTTATGCTTTATTAAATTAACTTTTCTAGGACTACTATACCATGTTATTAAACTTTCAAATATTTTATCTAACATATTTCTAATGTTACTCACTATATCAGCTATGGCTTTTCTAAGAGTATCTCTTATAGCTTCCATTTGTTGTTCGCCCATAGTATTTCACCTCCTTATTTTCTTCTATTTCTTTTCCATTTTAGTTTTTTACTTGTTCCTTGGATTCTTCTTACATAATCGCTAAAACTTTCTCTATTCCAATATGCTGGTAACATTTTATCCCTCCTTGTTAACATCATTTAGTTAATGCTTCGAAAAGAGCATCGTAATCTATTAAGTCTTTATCATATTGTGCGTTCATTGATTCCTTAAGTTGTTCTTCTATTGATTTTTCAGATTCTATTTCTTTCTTTTCATGCTCTTTTTTATATGCCTCTATTCTTCTTTTACGATTGTTTTCAAAAATCCAATCTATATTTTCTTCAAAATTACTTTTGACCTTTTGTTTCATATTTTACCCCTCTATTTTAACTATTTTCCCATTTTTTAATGTGTATCCTTTTTTACCTGAGTTTCTAAAATCATATATTTTATAAGCTTCTTGATAAACTTCTTCACATATACCGAGTTTAATAGCTAAATTTTTTATTACTAAGGCATGATCTTCACAATAAGAACTCATATCTTTATTATTTTGTTCATAATAAAATTTATCTGCTTTCTTTTGTGTTTTAGCCATTTCTTGAGCGAATATATTTATAACTTCTTGTCTATCCATTTTTACCATCCCCTTTATTCAGCAAACATCCAATCTTCTGCTAACATATCAGTTTGACTTGCTAACCACGGAACAAATTTCCCATCTGCTGTTTTCATTCCTATCCAAGGTGATAAAAATAAACTATCTTTATGCACTTCTCCATCTACTTTATATTGATAAGAATTTACATGAGCTAAATACATTCCTTTGCCATTCCAACCTTGTCTACACACTTTTAATCCACGTTTTAAGTATTTTATAGCTTCACTAAAACCGAAAGTAGGAGTTCCACCTAATAAAGTACAGTTTTTATTGTCAGCAATTACCCATTCATCAGATAAAACATTGCCTAGAGTATATTCAACTCTTTGTGTTTCTCTTATGTCTAATATAGGGCCTTGTCCTTTATCTGCATCTTTTGGTCTACAGTGCATCATAATAGTTTGCTTAGTGTTATCCCAACACCAATAACCACCCCATGAAGGTAGTTTGACTTTGTTCCCTTTTTTCATTTCTTCTAATGCTTGTTTAAAATTCATTTCTTAACCTCCCATGTTTTAAACCATTTATCTAATTTAGGATTTGCCTCTCCATTGGACCAGTCTTTTAGTTCTTTTGCTATATCTTCTAAATCATCTTCTATAACTGGTAATAGTGTACACCTACCTAATATGTGGTCTAAAGGTACTTTATTTTTATCGAATTTCTTTCCGTTTCGTTCTTTACATAAATCGCATACATTATCGTCTGTTCCGCTTAGCCATTCAACTTTTTCTACAAATGGATTATGCTTAGCACTTTGCCTTGTTGCTTCTTGGTATGCATGATTTATATATGTATTTGCTAGTCTATAACTATTAAATTCAATCTTATTTTTACTCTTAGGATGAATAGTAAATTTATCGTATTCTTTTTTATAATCTGGATTAACATAAGCTTCTAAGTCTTTTGCTATTTCTTTACTACCTTTCCCACTAATAAATCCATCTGTAAGTATATCGTTTATTGTCTTTACAGTCTTTTTATGGTTGCTCCAAAGTCTGTCAGAAAGTTTTATATTGTCTCCATACATTTTGCCTGTAATAACATTGTCTAAGACTTGCTTGTTTACTTTTATAAACATATCTTCAAAGCTACTAGAAAGAGGTTTATATAAATCACTATAAAACTCTGCTTGGCTTTGTGTATAGCCTTCTACGGTATTTGTAATAGCCTTTTCAATATCTTTATTAAGCTTTTTATTTAGTTTCTTATATTCTCTTTCCAAGTACTTAGCAGTTTGCCTTAGATAGTCATATGTCATCGTATCTGGATTAACTAGAGCCAATCTTTTAATTAGATTATTTGCTACTCTCTTATATGCTTTTTTTATTTCTCTAGTCATCTCTTTTTCAGTTTTATTCTTTTGTTTAAAAAAATTATTCAACTGGATCACTCATTCCTGATACATAACTTTCTTCTAGCATTTCTCGTTCTAATGCTATTTGTTTTATTTCGGCATCGGCCACATCATCGGTAACACCTTGCCATTTCTTGATGAATGTTTTTCTAGACATAGCCTGTGCGTTTACCTGTTGCAAGTCTAATGCCTTTTCTTCATCTTCATCTTCTTGTAAAGGATAGTTATTTTCTACTGTAACAGTATAATCAAGCTGCGGTAATTTCTCTATTTGATATACTTCTGTAATTTCAAGTATTGCTCTTATTAGCCATTCTAAAGCAGGTCGCCATGCCATCATTTTTTCTTCGCATCTAGTAATAAGTTGCCAATACAATGCTTTCATGGTTTTGCCTGATGTCATCATGCCTTTTAGCTCGTCATTACTTAACATTGGAATATTTAGCATCTCATACATATCTGACTTGATACGTTTTAAAGAGTTTTCTATTTTATCTCCGTAATTAAAATCTGTCGGTATTGTCCCTAGTATAGCTTGTTTATTTTCTGCTGTAGGGTCTGTCGGTACATCCCAATAAGCTCCAGGCTTTAGTTTAAAGTTTTCCGATGCCTCTGGGTCTATATCTACTCCATAGATTATCCTATCCATACCTTTTCTAAGTGTGTCTACATCTTCTGATGATAGTCTGTTGTATTGAATTTGATTATCTAGAAGCTCTTTTACATCACTTTCGCCAAATGGGTCGCCACTTAATCCGTCATTAATAATTACATAGCAAGGAATACCGCTTAATTGCAAGTCTATATCTACATTTATAGGCTCTATTAATATGCCATTACCATTATATATACCTTCATTTAATATACATCTTCCATCTATCATTTCATACTTTTGCTTCCAAATACGTTGCTTATCTTTTTCAATTTCTTTGTTAGTTTGATAGAAGAATATTATCTTTTTAAGTTCGTTAGGATTTTCTTCGTCGCTTTCATATATAAACTCTAAACTAGGTAAAAACATTATTCTAATCTCTTTCGTCTCTTGATTAGCATATAATTTAATAGCAGTTCTTTTACCTATAAAACAATCTCTAGCGCCTTTTATAAGTTTCTCTGAGAACAGATTATCTTTTAATATCTTGTCTAAATAAAGTTTTATTTGTTCAGCTTTATCCTTGTCAGCGTCTGTATCATTTTTAGGTTGAACATATAACTCTGGAGTCTTGCCGAATAAAAATCTAGATTCTTCTTTTATAAGCTTCTTGATGATATTTGTTCTTTTTTCTGTCTGTGTATAGTCTTTTTCTTCTGACTTGTCTATAAAGTTTTCTCGGCCTTCGTATATGTCATATAGTCTTAGTATATGATTCATTTCTTGCAATACTGCCGAGCCATATAATCCAGTAAGTTCTGCTGTAACAAACTCTTGATAACTATTAAGCATCTTATAACCTCCTTTCTATCTGCTGTGATAATGTCTTTTATAATCTGCAACCTCATAGCCATCTAGTGCATACCAAATAGCACTAAAAGTATGTGGGTCTATGTTAAATTCATCATATATATTCTCACCTTTTTCATTTTGCTTATATGTTAGATCCTTTAATTCTTTTTTTACATTTACACATTTAGTTGAGCAATATATATGCTTAAATCTTTTTACTTTTTTAGTATTTTGGAGTCTAGAGCCTTGATATTTTTTAGCTCCTACCATTTTAAAACCTTCTTGTTGATAAAATTTAATTGTCTTAGGCTCAGCGCTATCTGCTCTTATTAACTCTCTATTTACTCTAAATTCATCTATTTCTTTAGCAGTCTTATCATCTGTCATATGATTTTTATAATATTCCCAGTAAATATACAAATCTTTGTTTACATCATCTATAGCAATTCTTATAAGTGCGTTGTATGAAGTTTCAAATCCAAAGTCCATGCCAGCTCTATAAAATCTAGAAGGGATAGAACCTACTTTAGCCATAACTAAATCGTGGTCCATCATCTCAAATTGTGGTAATACTTTTGTACCATTTATGCCAAATCTACCTTGTCTAGCTACTCTATATAAATCTGGATCATACTCTTTCATGTTATCAAGTTCTTTTATATAGTCCTGAGGTAGAAAATAATTGTCATCACAGATGGAATGATGATAGTATGTATTATTTGTCTTGATAATTCTTTCAATATAAAGTTTTTCATCATCAAGTATTTTCTTATCATTTTCTTCATCGATAAAAAAATGTTTATAAGTCCAGTTAGCTTTTTCTATTGGATTTTCACTTAATATAATATGATTGCTAAGTGTAGGGTGTCTTAAACGACCTAGAAGTTCTTTAAATCCTTCATATTTAACCTCGGAACATTCTTCAACCCATATAATAGATACTCCATTAATAGATTTTAATTTAGCTGGTTTATCCATACCTTTAAAGATTATCTTGCTCCCATTAGGATAAGTTACTTGCATAGGCGATGTTTTAAATTTAAGCATATCATATATGCCCATATCCACTGCTACATCTTGTAAAAGCGAAAAGCAACTATCTCTTATAGTGTCATATACTTCCCTTACAACTAAAGCTAATCTTTTTTCTTGCAATAATTTTAGATGCAGCTTTTGGGCCACATGATAACTTTTAGAGCTACCATATCCACCAACAAGAAAATAAAATTTATAATTCCAATCTAAAACAAAGTCCTCAAAATGGTCGTTACAAGTTATGCTAATTTCCATTTTTTTCACTTGCCTTGTTGATTGTTATTGTTAGGTTTTTATCCTCAGCATCTTTTTTGTCATATATACCTAAATGCTTGCCGAGTAAATCCAATGCTTTCAATTTGTCGCATAGTTTTATTTCCCTTTCTGTTATTTCACCATCTTCTGTTGGTATGTTTTTTATTTTTACACTTGCTATAGCTGCTAAATCATCTTCCTTTGCATCACTTTTTACTGTAGCTTCATCAAAATTTATGACATCTCCAGGATTTACAAATGCTATCTTTGCTAATTCCCTTAAAACTCTATCTTGATTAATACCCGTCCTTCGACTTCTCTCTGCTATAGCTTTGTCTATTTCAGCTTTTATGTTAGGTTTCGTTAAGTTTTCGCAGCCAATTTCTTTTGCTGTATCCGGACTATATCCAGCCCTAATAGCCGCTTGAGTGGCATTAAGGTCTATCAAGTATTCTTCTACAAACTTCTTTTGTTTAGCTGTTAATTTAGCCATTAATACCACTCCTTTCTATATTTTTACACAACAAAAAGAACCCCGAAGGGTTCTCTCTACAATAACTTAAGGGAAGATTTTAAATATGAAAATTTATAAATTAGTTATGCGGTTGCATAATTAATATCTTTTTTAAGAGGGAATTATTAGCAGGTTTCCCTCATGCCCGTAGGAATGTACTTTTCGTTGTTACTAGTTTCAAACCAATTCAAAATCTAGAAGTTTACCAGGCTTCTAGGAAAATACTTTAAAGAAATAAGGGATTTTTTTGTTTCCCATACTATAAATATACTATAGTTTTCCGTATAAAAAAGGAACTTTTACGGAACTTTTACGGAACTTTTACGGAACTTTTACGGAAATTATATAAGAGATTTTATTCTGTTTATGATATCGTTTCTCATAATTCTACATTTTTTATCCGAATAACCTATTTCCTCTCCTACATCTAACCAACTTGGTGCTTTTTTTCTATTTGAGAAATATCTAAAGCTAACTAATCTTTTTTCTTCTTCCTTTAGTAGTTCTAATGCATTTTCTATTTTTCTAATCTGTCTTTCTTTTTTATTTATTTTACTCTCTAGATCTTTTATCTGTCTTTCTTTGGCTAATACTTCACTCTCTACTGTATTACTTATGTTGTATGTTTCTCCTGTTCTTTCGTCATAGCTAATAGCTTTGCATCCCTTATAGTCTATTTCTAAATACTCTAAGTCTATTTTAAGGCTGTTTAGTTCGATTTTTGTGCTATTGTAGTTATATAGTTTTCCTTCTGCGTCGGAAAATGTTTTATCTATTGTTTTAGCCATTCGATTATCCCCCTATATTATATTATTTGCAATCCTTACCTTCTGGACAATATCCAAGTTTCTTACAATTAGGTACTAAGAAAGGTTTATATCTTGGCTCTACTTCTACAACTTGTCTTACCATTTCTTTTACTATTGTTCTAATTGGAAGCTCTGCTCTATTGCAAAGTCTAACATTAGCAAGATGAATTAATCCTTCTAAATTTACTGCAAAACTACATTTTGTACTTATTCCTATTGGTAGTATTGTTCTGGCTATTTCATTACTTTTTTCTCCTGTTAGTCCAGCATCTTTTAGTGTAGCTTGGATATTTTCGTAAGATTTACGAATAATTTGCTCTATTCCTATAATTCCTGCTCTTAAATATACATCTTCCATTACCTCAGGAGCCACATATACATTAACATCTTCTTTTTTGTTGCAATATCTAAGAGATTGCACGTTTTTTACTACTCCTTGTTCATGGCGAACCAACTGATCAATTAGGCTGCGAGGTACATTTTCTAATTCAAATACCATATATAAGTGTCTACTTCCACTTAGATGTCCACTTTCTAAGCAATGTTCTCCTACTTTTTCTGCTTTTTCTTTTGGAGTATCATAACACACTTTACTAAATTCTCCATGTCTTTTTACAAAGTTTTTTACTTCTTCTCCATTAACTAATCTTACTTTAAAATTATTTATTGTAAACATATTATCCCCCTTATATAAATAATCTACTTGCTATCCAAATTACTATTACTAACAGAAATATTACATCTGATATTATTGCTTCCATATCTCCCTCCTAAGCTATTTTCTTAAGTATATTTGAGTGCAATCTATGTATTTGTCTCCAGCTGTAATTAAGTTCTACGCATATTTCTTCCCATTTCTTACATTGCAAATATCTAGATCTCAATATTAATCTTTCTGTACTATCTTCTAATCCGTCTATTGTATGTTCTATACTTTCCATTATATCTACTAATTTACTTTGCTTTTGTATCAATTCAATCTGACTATCTTCGATTTTTGTTATTAATGTCAATATATCTGTCCCTTCTCCTCCACCTACAGGCATATCTGTTATAACTTGGCTTTTTATACTTGTTTTCTTTTCTTCTAGGTATTCTATTCTTTCTTTTATTTGTTTTACTTCTAATTCTATACTCCCATATTGCATTAATTCTTCTTTAGTCATATTCAATCTCCTTAATAAATTATTTATATTTCCCAATCTTCTGGAAGTTTAGTTATCTCTTGGCAACTGTATCCTAATATCTTAGATATTGGGCAACCTTCACAGTCGTCTTGTTTAGTACATTCTCTTTTTAATATTTCTAGTGCTTGTTTTATTTTTTCTTCCATTATTCTCCCTCCAATTCTCTTTCCATTTCTTCTATCGCTTTTATTACAGAAGCTAGAGGACTTGTCCCCTTAGCTTCCATTATTTCTTTTGCTCTATCTACTATTTCATCTACTTTACTTAGTATCACTTCAACCTCCTTTAGAAAAAACTTAATTGCTTATATTTAACTTGTCCTATTTCTTCTTTCTTAAATTGTTCTACTGGATCTAAATATTTTACTCTGCCACATTCATAACTGCATTTGTTATCGCAGTCTTTGCAGCATTGTCGTTTGCATATTTCATTTAAATCTATCTCTAAGTCACTTTCTATCTGTTCCAGTAACATTAGTTCTTTCACTGCGTCCATTCTCTCGCATCCAAATGGTGTCATGTTTTCACATTTAAATTCCATATCTATATTCCCAAATATCTCTTAATGATCTGAATAGCCTCTTCTGAGCCATTACATCTAACAGCTTTATATCCGTAACTATTTAGTTTTTCTAGCCATTCCTTTTGTTCTTTTGTCATGCTCTTTGTTTTATCTGCTTTTAATTCTATGAATAATCCTGCATATTTTTTATTAGGTACTAATAGTCCTAAATCTGGAAATCCTTTCGCCATACCCATTCTTTTTAATTCTGCTCCATATCTTTTACTTCTCTTTCCTTCATTCGGAACATGCATAAGCATTTTTAACTCTGGATATTTCTTTTCTTGCCATTTTGCCCACTCTATAAGGCTCTTTTGCTCTTGCGCTTCTGTTGTCTTAGGTTTATTTGTTTTATTTTTATCTGCTCTTTTGATTCCTTCCATTGCCGTGTTATCTGTGTAACCTTCTGAATTTCTATCTAGTGTATATCTGTCCATATTGCCCCCTATTTTGCCGTTCTATATGGTGCTAGCATTGTTACTAGCTTATGTATTAGTTCCTTTTCCTTTGCTCCTTGTATTTTTTTTACAGGATGATAGTCTTCTCTACAAACATTGCTGCAAAATACTTGTTGGTCTCTTCTTGTTTTAAATTTCTTGCCACAATGTTTACAAGTTCTAGTTATCTTCCCATCTCCTATGTAGTTGACTTCCCATATTCCTTTGTAAGCTGTTTTTTGTTTTAACATTGCTACTACGTTTGAATTTCTTATTTTATCTCCATATATCCCTTTAAAGTAGTCTGTTGCCTCCTTTTGTGTTGCAAATTCTACCACTTCTCCAGTTTTTATGTTTTTAGCTACAATTAGATTTTGTCCCATGTTATCTCCCCCTTTATTTTCTACGTTGCACCTCTTTAATTTTCAATTCTTTCAAGTATTTTTCTAGTTCCTCAGGCGACATTTTGAATTCTTTTACTTCTCCTCCTCTTTTATATCCTTCTACTTCATAATTGCCTTTTAAGACTATGTCACCTGGTTGGAAATAATATACTCCGCCTTGATTATTTCTTGTTTTAACTTGCTTTGTTTTTACCTTCTGATGTTCTACAGATTCTTTTCTAAGGCATCCACAACTTTTTGTTATTCCGTTCTTAAGGTTGCCTTCTCTTACTACTGTCGTATTACCGCAGTCACATTGGCATTTCCAGTATCTTCTTCTACTTTTCACATAATCCAATTCCAATACTGTCAATCTTGCGAATTTTTCCCCTACTAAGCTTGGTCTTGGTGGTTTTACAAGTTTCATTTCTTGTACATATTTTTTTACAGCGCCATCACTTCTACCTATTTCATTTGCTATTCGTAGGATACTATAACCTTTTTCGTACAATTCTTTTATTTTTTCTAACTCTAAGTCATTTACTTTACTAGCCACGATTATCCCCCTTTCACCTAGGAGAAACTAACTCCTAGGTATTTATTTGTAAATATTATTTATCTAATGGAATAACTCTTAGTTCTTTTGAATCACCATCATATTCTACTGTTAATGGAGTTTCTTCATTTATATTTAATAGTTTTCTTAAATCTTTAGGTAAGCATATTCTTCCTAATGGGTCTATATATCTTATATTGCCTACTCTCTTTTTACTGTTTATTACTTCTACAATATCTAGTTTTTTTGTCTTTTTATTCATCATTTTCCCCCTTCTAGGGCTTATTAAAGCCCTATATTATATTTCTTAATCTATAGTTATTGCTAGAATCTCTAGGAAACTCTATTATATTCCCTTTCGCTTGTTCTATAATCCTAGATCCAACAGCTTCATCGAATTCTAATATCTCTTTTATGCCCTTTTCCGTACTGATTATTATTGGCATGCCTTTTAAGTATCTAGTGTTTATCACTTTGTATATGTATTTTCTGTCAGCTACTGTAGGTTCACCTTTTAAGAAGTCATCTAAAAACAACACTGTTGGATTTGTATATTTTTCTAATTCTCTTAAATAGTCTGTTTCGTCCATACTTGTTTGTTTTAAGTTAGTTAGCATACTTAGATATTCTTTGTATACGCAGCCTATATTGTTGTTAATAAGTTCTAGCATAGTTCCTATTCCTAAGTGTGTCTTCCCACTACCAGGTTGTCCTGATAATATAAGCCCTGCATTACTTCCTTTTTTTAGAAAATCTTCAATATACTGTTTAACCTTAAATTTCGCCTCTATTTGCCATTTCTTGTCAGCTTTAAAGGAATTAATCGTCTTTTGTTTAAAAACCTCTGTAAGCCCACTTCTATTCATTTTTTGGATACTTTGCTTTTTAGTTAAACACTTACAAGGTACTGCTACCTCGTAACCATGTTCATCTGTTTTAAATGTATATCCCTTATCTTCACATATAGGGCAGTCATAGTGCATATCTTCTACTTTACAATTTTGTTTCATTCGATTAAGAATATTTATTAGATCTTGGTCCATTAATTGCACCCCCATTCTTCTAATTTGCGTAACATTTCTAATGCCTCTTCATCTAGTTCATCATCATTAGATGTTGTTTTAGGTTTATCTAAGAAGTCGAATTTACCTTGTTGTTTTGGTTTGTCTTGTCCTTGCTGTAATTTGTATGCCTGTAATTGGTCGTATGTTGTTATATTTCTATCTGTCCAGTTATTTATTATCCCCTTAAGGTAGCCTAGATTTGTTTTACCTCTTTCTGTACATATTTCTATTGCTCTCTTAAAAAGTGGATAATCTATTTCATCACTTATATCTATAAGCCATTGAGCTGTTAGTTGGTTTACCATGCCTATATTCTTTTCATATAAGTTAGTAAATTGTTTTAAATCATTACCTACTAACTTACTTACATTTTTTTCAGGAGATGCTGTATCTTCTTTTTGTTTTTGTTTTTGTTTTTCTTTTTCTTTTTCTTTTTCTTTTTCTTTTTCTTTTT
>ULWQ01008547.1_pt1 | contig 35858 bp, 34 predicted proteins | sample 1960491 | NCBI WGS metagenome assembly ULWQ01 (sample SAMEA4835816, study PRJEB28245) | human gut metagenome | biome: gut microbiome; material: fecal sample | place: Denmark | collected 2008
GACATTCTGAAAAGCTCCGATATGAGCTATTCAAATACTATTGTGGCTGCCCTTATCTCATTTTCCGAAAATGAAGAAAATCGTAAAACGCTTCTTGACGGGATACGTACATAGCTCTAAGGATACATTTTTACCTTTGATTGTAAGATGTGCAAGCTTTTTTGGCATTTTGCTCTTTTTCCTTGCACTTATTATGACATATTTTAAGGGAGTTGTAACCTGTTTTTGTATTTTGAGAGTTATTGGCAGGCATTAATCGTTGCTTTTGAAGAAAATGTAAATTAGCTATTGAAATTATCCTTGGTTCGTGCTATAATCAAAGCATAACAGTATAATAGGAGGTATCAGATGAACAAACTACTATCCAAAATTATTTCTGTAGTAACGGCTGCTGCGATGACACTCTTTGTATCGTCAGGCAGCTTGCAGACTTTCATTAACGAAATCGATACACACGCTACAGAAACAGACATAATTCTCGGTGACGTAAATGATGATGACAGAGTAGATGTATTTGACTTGTGCTTAAGGAGATACGACAATGGCAAAAAAATGGATAGTATGCACACCTATTAATGCTGAAGAAGTTAATAATAAGGATTTTTTTAACATTGCCCCATCTGGAAAGGTATTTCAATGCGAGCAATTTGGAGAGGAATATGCAATAGCATATAAAGGTCATGAATACATTGTTACCGGAACTGATTTTCGGGAAGTGGATAAACCTAAATTTATGATTGGAGAATTCGTAAAAGTAAATAGCACGGAAACATATGCCGAAATTATTGATATCTTCTGGCACTATCAGAAAGGCATTCCTTTTTATATCATTGAATCAAACGAAAAAAAACTGAGTAAACGTTACTTTGAGCATGAGCTTACTAAAGAATGACGTACCATTGAGGAAATCAGGTGGTAATTACAATGAAGGAAGATTATTGTACTGCCAAGGAAGATATTGGAAATGTGTGAGAATTGTCAGCATACATTTGGAAAATAGTAGGAGGTAACAATGAATAAAACTATTTTTTTGGAAAAAATCAAAACATATGGTACGCTAATTCATGACAGGCATATAAACATCAATGATTTGGTTGCGGACATAAAAGAATTTACGAACATTGAAAATCTTGATATAATACTTCAATTTTGTTCAGAATATGAGAATATATATTTCACAAGAACCGAAGCTTCATCAAAAGATTTGTTATCTATTGTGATAAGTTCATCCGCTGCTCCAGTCGAACTTAAAAAATTCAGAGGAAATGGTGATGTTATTAGAGTGGCATATATACGTAATGTATCTGGATGTATTAAAAATATCTTTATGAGGCAAGATGGTCTATTTGTTGATCAGGATGGAACTCAAATAGCTGAAAGTACAGATGATCTCTTACAGTACCTGCTTACGGTCGAATTTGACTATCATGCTCCTATTATGCCACAGACACTCAGTATTCTAAAAGAAGCTGGATGGTTTGAAGGCAGAAAAACAGATATCAGCCGTTTGATAAGCAAGTATCAAAAAGAAGGAATAACCCTTTCTAAAGCACAAATTGACTTTTTGCAGGAATTTGGTGGAATAAAAGGGAAAGACTCGAATAGTGAAGAATTTGAAATAAGTATTGAACCTAAATACAGCAAATTCCGTAAGAGCAAACCTCTTGACTCAAAAGATCTAACTTCTTATAGTCCTTTAAATGTAGTCGGAAATAAAGAAAATGTAGATTTTCTCCTTGCTGGCATTATGGGAAATGGTATGGTCAATTTCTGGATAAGTACAGATGGAAGACTTTTTGCCGATCAAGGGACACAGTTAGGAAGAACAGCAATGGAAGGCTTACAAACTGTTTTGTTACACTAAATAAATTGCAAAGTCATGAAGTCGTACAGCTTCAGGAACAGTAGTGATTAACACAGAGTTAAAGCCGTTCGTAAGTTGTGATGCAGTAATAGCACAGTTTTCTGAAATGTATCCCAATGTAAGAATCACTATACTGTACAACACGGAGTATTGGTAATGAAAGGAATGTTTGCATGCTTTCATATGAAAAAACAAAATTAAAATGCTTAGAAATCTGTTATTCATGTATTGATAGGGATATTTCCGGAAATCGGTTTGTTAATTATGAGACATCCTTCGAGCAAGTATTCCTGTACGATTATCCCAAATGCACCGACATAGAAAAAGCTCTTTGGTGTTTTACACTGATAAGTCGGTTTGCAAGAAGCGGGATGCTCACAAATCCTAATGGTATTTTGGAAGGCGAAACCCGAAAAAATCTTGAAATGATTAAGAGTATTCCATCAGAAGAAAGAGCCTTGATTCCAAGTCAGTTCTTTGATGACGCAGAAGAGGCTGAGCAGTACATTAATTGGCTTGACAGCAAACGAAGGACCGAGTGATATAAATGCACATTCGAAAAAACAAGTATTTTACTGTTAAAGAGGTAATTACAATGAAGGAATATTATTGTACTGCCAAGGAAGATATGGCGAATATAATTGATAGCAATTTTAAAATCAGAAAAAAGTCTATATTGAATATTGCAAGGCTCTATGACGATGCAATGCCAAGCAGAAACGATGAATCGGATCGCTATATTTCAGAGATTATTTTCTATTATTTGATATGGATGAAATTTGGAGCCTTACCTGAAAGAGCGAGCCTATGAAAAAAAGTCTGTAAAAAGTCAGCAAACTGTGGTAAAATAGAAATAACACAGGAGGCTGATAATTTATGGGAAGACGAAAAAGAGAACCGATGAGTGAAGTAAAAAGGAATATCATAGGAATGCTGATAGAAGAATACGACATCAAGTCAGCAAAGGATATCGAAGAAGCCTTGAAAGACCTACTGGGAGGCACAATACAGGAAATGCTGGAGTCCGAAATGGACGAGCATCTTGGATATCATGAGTATGAGCGTTCTGATAATCCGGATTATCGCAATGGAAAGAAAACAAAGAAGATACGAGGAAACTTCGGCGAAACCGAGATTCAAGTGCCGCAGGATCGTGACGGAACCTTTGAGCCAAAGGTGGTAAAGAAGCGACAGAAGGATATCTCAGGCATTGAGCAGAAGATAATATCGCTGTACGCAAAGGGAATGACGACACGTCAGATAAGTGAAACAATAGAGGATATCTATGGCTTTGAAGTCAGCGATGGCATGGTGTCAGACATCACAGACCGCCTTCTTCCGCAGATCGAGGACTGGCAGAAACGCCCTCTTGACGAGGTGTATCCGATAGTTTTCATCGATGCAGTACACTTTTCCGTTCGGGATAACGGACAGATCAGAAAGCTCGCAGCGTATGTAATACTTGCTGTAAGCCTGACTGGACACAAGGAAGTTCTTGCAATACATATCGGCGAAAACGAGAGTTCCAGGTACTGGCTCGGCGTGCTGAATGAGCTGAAAAATCGCGGAGTTAAGGATATTCTTGTTATTTGTGCAGACGGACTCACAGGCATGAAGGAAGCTGTTTCAGCCGCATTTCCTCATACTGAGCTCCAGCGCTGCATAGTTCATCAGGTGAGAAATACGCTTAAATACGTCGGCGAAAAGAATAAGAAAGAGTTTGCCAACGATCTTAAGACTATCTACCACGCTCCTTCCGAGGATGCTGCTCTTGAAGCTTTAGAGCGTGTTACCAAGAAATGGGAGGAAGATTATCCCAACGCTATGAAGAGCTGGTACAAGAATTGGGATGTGATATCGCCAATCTTCAAGTTCTCAGCCGAGGTCAGAAAGGTGATTTACACTACCAACGCCATCGAGAGTCTTAACAGCGGCTATCGCCGTCTGAACAAGCAGAGAAGCGTATTTCCAAGTGATACAGCGCTTCTGAAGGCCCTGTATCTGGCGACGCATGAGATAGCTAAGAAGTGAACTATGCCCCTTAGAAACTGGGGTAAAGTCCTGGGAGAACTGGAGATTATGTACCCCGACAGGCTCAACTGAGCCGCCGGATATCAGCCTGATTCCATTCCGCTGCGCTCCATTTCATCAGGCTGATATCCGAAGAAACTTGACAAATTACAGTATCCATTGTATACTGTAAATAATTAAAGCGGCTAATTTTTCAAGCCGCTTCAATATAACGTTTTTATCACAGTTTCGTTTTTACAGAATTTTTTTCGCAGAGCCCTCACATCACAGCTTTCCAAGCCTCCCACCGTACCGGTATCCTGTACTGTGACTGTGCCGATGATAAGGTCATTATCTCCGGTAAAGTCGCACTCTTCTCAATAAATGATATTGTTGGATTATGATATTCTATGCACCGCCTTCGGGCGGTGCTTCTGTTGTTTATTGTTTGTCGATATGTTGCTCAGAAAACGGACAAAAAGTGCTGGTTCTATTTCGATAATAAGCCTATCTATAACGGATGAGAATAAGGAAAAGCCTGCTCTCACATACAGGGGAGCAGACTTGACTCTTATATTTCTTTGAGATCAATAATATCGTATTCACTGTGATCTCTGATGCCATATGTTGACAGTTTAACAATTACCGATAAGCCTCTTGTCTATCAGCATGTGATAATCATCATCTGTTCGTTTGATGAGAAGGCGAATGCTGTTATCTAGCATAACACAATACTTCAATGCACGCTTAGGATTACCAGATGCAAGCGCTGTCTCAATCAATAAGGATATCGCTTCAACAATGCTTATCGCCCAACTGTACCATTCAATTTCGCTGCCCATAACCGATGCTGTCCGCATAATAAACTCTTTTTCGTAAATAGGATACATCAGCTTTTTATAGACTACGCGAACAGCGCTTATCTGTTCATTTATATCCATACACGTCACCTTTTCAAAAGCTGCTGAAGGAGCTTGATATCTTCCTTAGTAAGACTGTTCGATTCAGTCTGCGATCTACTGATGAAATCGAGCGAATCCTTATAGCTTTTCGCATTTGTATCGCATACTTTGATAAGCTCGTTTATATTCTGACTAAGTGTATCGAATTTCTCATTGTACTCGCCAAGCTTACCATCGATAGTATCATTAAGTTCATTATTGAATTCGCCATTCTTTACTGAGAAATCATCAATGCCGCGATTTATGGTTTCCTTCATCATCTTATTCACATCTACAACGTCTTTGCGGAAATTCTTGACATCGTCATTATATTTGCACATTATGTCAGCAAGATCACATATCCTCTTGTAAGAATTCTCTGACATTTCAGCAGACTTACTGAACAGACTATCGCTATTATTGATATTATTCTCAACTGTTAACGAAAGAGCCCTAACAGCACCATTAAGCTCCTTAACAAGGCTGTTATTATTATCAATAAGCTCCTTATGCATTGTAGCAAGCTTCTCCATATGTTTTTGGAGAATACCACATTCAGATTCCACATCTGCAGTGAGCTTGTCTACACACTCACAGTTTGTCGCTACGACAGTCTCTAGTGTGTTATGCAGATCAGCACAAAACCTGGAATTATCTTCTAACAGTTTTTGCTGCATTGTTGCAAGTTCATTCACACTCTGGTGTATTTCGTCAATATCTGTATCAATAGTTTCTAAACACTTATCGCATAAATCGATGATATCATTTTTATTCTCAAACACTTTTTTTAGGTGTTCACTGTAGACATCTATTAACAGTTCAGTGAACTTTGCACAGATTAAATATACTGTAATCATCGCAAGCAGACCAGCTACGCCTGCTCCTATCCAGTAATAGTAACTACTTTCTGTCAGTTTGCAAAAACTGATAAAGAGAACAAGTTCAGCGATTAATGCAGCCGAACCAACTGCAAATGTTGTTTTTTTCATGTATTTTACCTCTGTTATTCTAGTTTTAAGCGTAAGATAAAAGACTTTCTATTTCAAAAAAACATCTTCCAGTACTATTCTTTTACTCGCAATATACTGAGAAAGGATATAACACAAGTCCCGCCTTACAAATTCATTCACTGCCTGTGCAAATTTCGTATCAAGTCGCTTCTCATTGCATATCTTATGCATGTAATCAGCTTTTGACGGCGGACATTTCTCCTTTACAGGCATATCCTTCAATATGCTTCTGTCAATGCTGTCGCATATCTTATCATTCAGCACATTGATATCTCTTGTAATATCCCAGAAAGATATCTCACTCATAACGCCAGTATAGATATCATCAGCGAAAGCAAGTATCTTTTTCAGATAATAATCCTTGTAGTTTTCAAGATATTTCTTTGTAACATCATCAGAACCGGCAACACTTTCATACGCCTTTATGCGCATAAAAGCATCTTCCGACAAAAAATCAGGCTCTGGAAAGAATTCAAGGTCATAGTTGAACTCGAAATCATCTACTATTTCGGACCATTGGCTAAGTCTTTCAGCGCACAACTCTCTTGCAACATTAAGAACTCTGCTTGAACCGTGAGTAATAATCCGCCAATCTGATATCGAGCGGTATGTACAGAATGATATTAATTTCTCCTTAAAGGTATCCTTGTATTCGTTAATCAGCGTTTCCTTTGCTTTGCTGAGTACGCTTTCGATATCATCAAGGTCACCTGAACCAGAATGCTGATTCTCGTCATGGTAGAAAACTATTCTGCAATCTGTGCATTTGAGCCTATCATTCATTTTCAGGTACTGTTCAAGATGGACAAGTTCGGTATTCTCCTCCTCAGTGGTGAAAGGATATGGTTGAATGAATAATATCTGATCATATGTATCATTAGTCCATGTGTTATTGGTAAAATCAAACTTTACCTCAGTGCCGAAAGGTATTTCCTGACTGAATATCTCAACTATTCCATTCAATTTCGAATACTCTGCCGTACCAACGCAGTGCCTTAGCACTGCGTCTATTTTTTCAAGGGCTATAAGTTCACGAAATCCAGTCTTCCGGAACGGAGGTAGTAAATCACAGATTATATTAATCTTCGGATGTTCCTCACCAAGAACTAGTACTTTTCTCAAAAGCTCTGCCATAGTTACTTTCCAATAATCCCGTCGAGATAGGTGGCATAGCCTGTAACGATGGCAAGCTCCTTTTCGAGGTTTGTGCGATCGGAGCTGTCATATTCCTTCTCAACGCTTTCAAGCTGTTTGCGTTTCATTATTATATCGCTGCCTATCCTGAAATCGTAAAGGTTTATATACTTTTCCATTTTTTCATCTATCTGCGGCTGTACATCTGCTTTCAGATGCTCTATGAATCTATCAATTCGGTACTCAGCAGCATCTGAATAATGTTTTTTCGTGAGTTTTAAAACAGCCTTTTTCTTTTCATCTTCGAGCTGCTTCTTTAGTTCAGCGAGTTGAGCATCAATCCTCTCATCCTTTCTCGCATAAATCTCGCTCTTGCGTTTCAGCTTTTCCTGCTCATCCTTAAAGTCCTCCGCTTGAGAAATGAGTTCCCATTCCCTGTCAGCTTGCTTTTTCAGTTCGCTTTCGATCTTGCGCTTGCCAGCAATATACTCACTGCGGTATTTCTCATCAACAACTTTCACATCGGGGGTGTCGAATTTCTTTCCGATTTTCCCGAACCAGTAATCAAGTCCTATATAGTCAAGGATACTGGTTTTCGGCTCCAGCGGAAGCTCCGGATCAAATACAGATTCGTCTATATAGCTTGGCTCCTCCTTCATAGCGATAAGATTTTCATATTGCTGTGGATACTTTTGCTGCATTGCAACTTTCTTGGCTTTTCCGACTAATCTGACTGCATCAATCGCTTTGTCGATGTTTTTCAATTTTTTAGCACCCTTAGCAGCCTTTGCAACCTTTGTACCCTTGCCTATCTTAGCGAAAACTCTTGCACCATCAAGAAAGGCGTCTGCCGCCTTTGCAGCCTTAACGGCCTTGGCTCCCTTAGCACCTACATTCAGCACCTTAGCGCCAGCCTTTGCCCATGTAGGCCCAGGAATAAATATAGTAGCCCAATCGGCAACATTTCCGATAGTGCGCAATCTTTTTTCATAGCGATGATCGCCTTCAAGCACCTTATATCTTGTAACATACGGCGGATATTCGTCAAGGCATTCCTGTATCTCCTCAACTACCTGATGAAGTTCTTCTGCCTCCTGCATAAGTTTCTGATACTCCTCAGAGTTCTTGCTGCTCATGCTTTCAAGCTCACGCTGCTGTTCACTTAGGCTTTCCTTAAGCTCATAAAGTGCAGATATTTTGCTTGTAATATAATCTATCTGAGAGTTTGCCTCCTCAAGGTTTCCAGGCAGTTCGGAAATATCGGGAATATCTGTTGAATTATTGATAGATGATTTGATTTCCTTCATGAATTCATTTTTATTATCGCGTATGAATCTGTCAAACGATGCCATATATCTGTTCTGGATATTCAGCAGCGATATATGCACAAGTTCCGGAACTTCCACTGAATAATTGAATGATTCCCCCGCTCCGTTGATTTTTTTGCATATCCTATCAAGTTCGCTTTTTTTTTCATTATCAAGCTCATCAACAGAGTTCTGCCTCTGCTTCTCGTAGTTTTCAGCAAGCTTCTTTTTCTTTTCCGTCAGAATATTTTCTAATGCAGTCAGTGATTTTTTTATCTCTTCGATTCTTTTCTCATATTCCTCACGACTGTTAGAAAGGGCTACGGCAAGAGTCTCTTTTTTGTCAAGAAGCTTATTCACCTGCCTTGCTGCAATATATCTGAGCTTACTGTTGGAAATATCAGCTATCGAGCGTTCTATATCAACTGCCACATGATCAGATATGTAATTTCTCAACTCGTCAACATTACTACTGAACCTGTTGTTTTCCTCGTTTGAAACAAAAAAGATGCTATCGCTTGTTAAAGGCGTAAGAATATCGCGTTCCTTTGAAACAGCAACCTCAGGAGTTTCTTCACTTACTCTTAGCTCGTCCATTTTCGTACGGACAAAAAGCAGCTGTATGCCATTATCCGCAAGCATATTGATAAATCTCTCATCCGATCCTGTAAGTGGCTTACCGAGCACATATACCACACGGTCAGAATTGCTGATGATACTCTCCGTCCTTTCAACATGGTTTTCTATTATGGTATTTATGCCGGGAGTATCAATAATAACAAGGCCATTTTTAAGAATCTGCGAATCAACTGTAAGCCTTATACTGTCTATTTCTGCCAGTTTTTCAGATTTTATACCGCTCTGCCACATTTCGAGAGTATCATCGATTGTCAGCTCCTCATACGATCCGTCATTATAAAACACTCCCGCCGATTCCTCTGTTCCGTAGAATATATACGTTGGCAGAGCAGTCGTTTCAGTAGTATGTACAGGCAGTATATCTCTTTTCAGCAAATTATTGATAAGCCTTGATTTTCCAGCTGAGAACTGTCCCATAAAGGAGAGATAACAAGTCTTTTCTTCAAGCGAATTACTAATTCTTTTCAGTACAGCAACGCTGTCGTTATCACCGAGATATTTTGATATTTCCATCATTTTTTCAATACGTTCATCCATTTCAAACACCTCAAATTTCTTCATCTTTGATCGAATCAGTCTTTATGCTGTCGATATCACCTTCAAGTGCAGCAGCACGCGAAATCAATTCACCGACATAGCGGCTCTGTTCTTCGATAGCAGCTATCATTTGATTTCTCTCAGAAACGGCAATATTGAATTTCTTCTCAAGAGTTTCGAGTTCCTGCCGTTTTAGTTCGAGTTTCTTCTTGACCGATCCGGCTATTATGCCTTCAATTAGCGCAAGCTGCGAAGCACGCTCGTTTCTGAATCTCTTCTTGTTCTCCGACTCATACTCCTTGGTCATTTTATCAAGATATTTCTCTATCTGTATCTTCTGTTTTTTAAGAGCATCCTCATATTCTTTCCTTATCTTATCGCTGAATTCTTTCTGCATTCTTTCCATTTCAGCACGTCTCTCAGAAAGCAATGCATTCTTGCGTTCACGCTTGTGCTGCATTATCTCAAGATTCTCACTTCGTGGCATTGAATCCAGTTGTCGAGTTAGTTCAGCGATTTCTTCATCGCGTTTGGCGAGAATTTTATTAACATTTTCCTGATATTCTATTCTTTTTGAATCATCAACAACATCTATCCACTCCACCTTGGTCTTCTTGAAAATAAACCAGCCAACCTTACTCTCTTTACGTTCCTGCCTCTTTTCAATCTCAGGAGTGTATAATATCGAATCTTCCTCAAACTTTTCACGCTGTTTTTTTAGTTCCTTCAATTCACGCTCAATGTAAACTATCCTATCCTCATTCTTAGCAGCCTGAAGAATACCAATATCCGCACCGTCAAGCTCTATTCTGAGCTTATCTATCTCTTCGCGTAGTTCTGTCTCTTTTTTAAGGAATGTGTCAATTCCCGACTTAACCTCAGGCAATTCAAGTTCTGTATTAAGCTTAATATTCATCTCAGCAGACAGCGATTCATTCAGTTCAGATGTAACAATGGTTGCATTTTTTGCCATGATACTTCTAATGGCATCTCCATAGTTCTCGTATGCTTCCTCAGCAATCATAGCGAGTTCGTTGTTTATCTTGTCTCTGATGAAGTCGGGGTCTATCTCGTCAATGCTTTCGAAGTCTGATATTCTTGCGATAAAGCGCTTCTTGAAGTTCTTCACCCCAGTCTTGATTTCATTAAAGAAGTCCTTTTCTGCTTCGTGAACATCTTTCGCCATATCAGCAGTAAGTTTTTTCAATTCATCATCAAGAATATCCATACTCTTTCTGAGTTCAAGCTTCTGACTTTCGATATCGCCTTGATCCATTGTACCATTCAAGCCATTAAGCTGGGCGTTGTACTTGTTTTTCAGTTCAAGCAACACAGATTCAAGCTGCCGTATTGGAGCGAGCAGTTCCTGCTTAGTCTTTTCACCCTGCGTAAGAAATTTCCATAATCTGTCCTCAAAAGCCTTCATACGCGAAAGCTTTTCAAACGTACCCTTTTCCTCGTCATTAAAAACGCGATATTCTCCATGATAATCAAATTTTTTGTGGCTTCTTGCTATAAGAGCAGGATAAGCAGCCACAGGCCATATCTCCGGCAATGTAGTTGCCTCTGGATAAACCTTCTTGTAATTCTCCTTAAGTTTGTTTACAACGGATTCTACGGTTTCACCCTCACTTTCTTTTATCTCATCAATTCGGTTGAGAACGAGGATGATGCTGTTACCGTCAATACGTTTTCTAAGTTCAGTAAGGAACTCAAAATCCGAACGGCTTCCGGGCTGATTTGCCTTAAATAGGAAAATACCAGCACTTGTCTGCTGTATTTGCTTTATAGTAGTTTCCCTGTGACCCTCGGCAATGCCGTTAAGTCCTGGAGTATCAACAAGGGTAACATTATCCTCAAGGAATCTTGATTCAAGAAAAAGGTCAAGATGATCCACACTTTGAGCAACATCCTCATCAGTACTAACGGTACTTACATACTGCTTAATCGTTTCGAGATCAACTTTATCAAGTTTTTTCTCACGTCCATCCTTATAGTAGACCACACCACTCTCGCCCTCAGGGGCCTGATCCTTATGGCGCAAGAAATTAATTGTAGCTGTAGTTTCCGCTGAGAAAGAAGGCAGAATATGGTCACCCATAAGTGCGTTCAGAAATGTTGATTTTCCAGCACTGAACTCTCCAACTACTGAAACCGAGAATTCACCGTTTTCGAGTTTTTCTCTGTTCACGCGTGTATTTTCAGCCTCAAATGACATCTCATTTTCCACAAAGAATCTTTCAGCATCTTTAAGGCAAGCGATTATAGCGCTTTTATTTTCAATGTGCTTTTGTTTGAATTCATTCATTATCATATCGCTCCTATACATTTTTGGATAATATCATCAAGCTCTTTAGCTTCACGCTTGCTGAGCTCATACTGAACATTAAGCGCCTCTTCGTTCTTATTCAGCATATCATTCAGCATATCCTGTTTCTCCTGAACAGTTGAATCAAAATAATCCATAATTTTGTCAGTTATCAGCTTAAGATTGTTTTCAGAAATCTTGTCTATATAGCTCTGCAGATTAAAAAGAGTGCAGTATGGATTATTCTTATCAAGCATAACTCTGAACATCTCGTCAATGAGTTTCTGCTTCTCCTTAGTGCACAGCTCTTTTTTAAACTGCTTCAGCATATCGTTGTATACCACTTCTTCATTCTTTATACGCTCAGTAAGATGCCTGATATCATCATCATATTTTTGAGCATCTATCTGTTTTTGCTCCTTATCACGTATCAAAGCATCACGCTTCTGAATAGCACGGTTCAGTTTGCTAGTATTTGCTCTAAGTTTGCTGTCGATTGAACTCTCGATGTCAGCCTTTCGTTTTTTCCAATCATTCTGAGCAGTATAATCATCTTCATAAGCTGTATAGGTTTCGGTCTTAGTAGAGAAAAGATCGAATATCTTGAATAGACCCCTTCTTTCAACTACTCTTGTTTTTCTTACCGACTTTTTTCCTACAGCAGGCATTTGACCAAGCCTTCTGAGTTCATTGTCACCGTAGTATCTTATCCTGTCACGCTCAGCCGTTTCCTGGTTCACCTCAGACTGAGCGTTGCTGATCAAGCATTCTTTTTCTTTAACTTCATCTTCAGCCGCAGATTTTTTCCGTTTTGCTTCTTCAAGCTTAGCTTTTTCATTTTTGATTTTCTGCTCTTCCGATACTACTTTCGAACTAACCTTTTCAATTTTTTGAACAATATTGATATCTATCCTTTTGAAGCCGTTATTATCTTTGGACGAGACAAAATCCGCAATACGTATCAGAGCCTCCTCATAGATATGATCCAAGCTATCGACAGCGCGTTTATTGATATCCGGTATGATTTTACCATTGATCTGCACAGACACATAATCAGAATAGTATTTCGGGACTATACAGCCTTTTTCCTTCTCAATACGCTCAAAGTCCTCATATACTCTAATATCACTGTTTATCTTTTTCGAGACATCATCATATACATTTTTCAGCGATGCCAGCAAATGCTCCTTTACTGCATTTCTGTTGTCTACATCACGGGCTTGAATGAAATCATTAAGCGTTTTCTTTTTTCTTGGTATCTGTTTCTTAAACTCTTCAAGAATATTTCGTATCTTCTCGTTTCGTTTTTCCCTATCATCGTTGTTTCGGAGCGAATCACTAACCTCCTGCTGAGCAGCAAGATCGCTGCCGACGAGTTCAAAAATATGCTCAAGCGCCTGAATTGCCGAGCAGCAGATGATGTCAAGATATTCGCCACTGTTTATGATATCTGCAAGGCCCTTTTCAAAATCTCTGAAATTTGATTCCTCCATAAGTGCATTGCGGTCACTGATAGGCACTTCATCATCGGCAAAGACCTTATCTTTGGAGAGATCCTTCGCTGCAATAGCCTTGACTGCAGAAATGCCGTAGATGTTATACTTAACATCACTATCCTCGCCAACACATCCCTTTATAAGTGATAAATCTTCCTCAAGCTTGGAGTTAGGAGTTTCACCCTCAGATATTCTAAGCAGGTCAATAAAATTCTGAATGAATATGAATCTACTCTGATAATTCATTATTATCTTTAGAAAATTCTTGTCGGAAAGCTTAACGCCGTTATTTGAGAGCAGGTATATGCAGGCATGTGCCTTTTTGATCTCATTGAGAGTAATCTCACGGTGTTTGTCGGCGATTCCGTTCAAACCGGGAGTGTCAGTAATAACGAGAGGATAAGCAACATCAAGGAAATGCACAAAAACAGACACACAGCGAATATTATCTGCGACCATAAATTCCTGATTAACAGTAGTATACTTTCTCAGCATCTCAATAGCTGTTATCTCCTTTTTGCCGCTGCTGAATTCAATCTCACATTTTCCTATTCTACTGTCATCAGCTTGAACGTTGATAATATGAGTGATTGCAGCAGTAGTTTCAGATGAAGCATGTTTAAGAAGATCCTTGCCTATCATAGCATTAATAAATGTAGACTTTCCAGAACTGAATTCACCAACAACAGCGATACGAAAGGTCTTGTCATTAAGGCGTTTTTTGATTAGATCAAGATCATTCATAAGTTTCTTCTGCTTTTTGATAACTTCAAGCTTGAGCAATCGGTCAATCTGTTCTGTGAGAAACTGAGTATTATTCATAAGCCGCTCCTTGCGTTTTGTTAATAGTTAACAGTACATAACCAGTACCGCACAATATTTCTATTCAATATTATACCTTTATTTGAAAAGAAAGTCAACTATTTTATCTTGACTAATTACACAAAAATCTCGTCGATATTTGTACTAAGAGACTAAACTATATGAAAAACCGCTTTCCAAGCCTCCCACCGTACAGGTATTCTATACTGTGAGTGTGCAGATGATAAGGTCATTATCTCCGGTAAAGCCGTACTCTTCTCAATAAATGAAATTGTTTTGTTATGATATATTGCACCGCCTTCGGGCGGTGCTTCTGTTTATGTATTCATTGTCTATTATTTTGGCTTCTGAAATAGATATAGTTTATATGAGTAATATTTCAGTATGAGCAATAATCGATAAACAGCCGGCTCTCCATTATTGAGAGATGACAGTTTGCGAGTGTTTTAAGATGATGATAAAGTGCATATCGGAGAATAGCCTGTTGCTTTTTATCAACAATACGCCGAATTTGAAATAACAAACATTTTTACAAAGTTTCGCTTGAAATAAATTGTGAAATATGTTATAATATCTATAATGCTATTTTATGTCAGATTCATATCACAATAGCTGATGGAAGGAGTTAATCATGGCGATAATAAATGATCTTGTCGAGCAAATTGAAAATCCTGCGCTGCGTGAGAGAATTGCGGCGGAAGTTGACAAGCTGGCAAAGCAAAAAAAGTTTGGACTGGTGTTCGAGGAACATCTGCCAGAATGTACGCCGCTATGGGATATCCCTATCAGTAAGGGCTCTAAGGTTGCACTTAAGGCTGGGGCTGTAAGCGACTTTTATACCGTACTCAAAATTGAGGATGGTCTTGCGTTGTGTCTGAATAAGGACAAGAGCGCAACAGCAGAATTCGCAATAGACGAGCTTGTAAGCATCGCAGAATTCGGTGAGCCGATCTACCCATATCTCAAACCCATTGATACTGTCTGCAATGCTCCTGACAGTAATCTCTGGCATACCCTGATTGAAGCTGACAACTATCACGCTCTGCAGCTTCTGGAATATCTCTATGCGGGTAAGGTAGATTGTATCTATATCGATCCTCCCTATAATACAGGTGCAAAGGACTGGAAGTACAACAACAATTATGTCGATAACAATGATCAATATCGTCATAGTAAATGGCTTTCTATGATGCAGAAGCGACTGAAACTTGCAAAGAAGCTTCTTAACCCTGCTGACTCTGTTCTGATTGTTACCATTGATGAGAAAGAATATTTGCATCTTGGCTGTTTGCTGGAAGAATTGTTTCCAGAAGCAAATATTCAGATGATTTCTGATGTAATCAATCCTCATGGAGCAAATAGGAAAAATATGTTTGCAAGAATTGAAGAATATATTTTTTTTGTTTTCTTTGGCGAATCAAAAATATCTCATACTGATTGCGATATGCTTAATCCAAGGACTGACAGAAAAATCCCTTGGCAACATTTAATAAGAGGAGGACAAAGTGGAGTTAGAAGCGCTCGTCCCAATCAGTTTTATCCTATTTTCTTTAATAAAGATACAGGAAAATGCGTAGGAGCAGGAGATTCATTACCATTGGATATGCCTAGAGAAGATGCAGTTGTTCCAGATGGATGTTTTGCTGTTTTTCCAATTAATAAGAAAAATGGTAACGAGTCCATTTGGGGGGTATATCCAGAGTCATTTAGAGAAAAATTAAAAAAAGGATATATTCAATTTGGACCATGGAAAAAAGGTTCAGAGAATAGATCAATTAATTTTTTACAAAGTGGAACTGTGGAAAAAATTGAAAAAGGTGAAATTGAGATTATTGGAAAAGATGAAGATGGAACTTTGATTTTTGGAAAATATAGTTTGACAATTAGACCATTATCTGTATGGAATCAAACATCTCATTCCGCTAGCGAGCAGGGAACAAGTATGTTAAACAAAATTTTTCCACAGCTTAGGTTTTCGTTTCCTAAATCACTATATTCTGTACATGATACAATTCGCTTCTTTGTTGCAAACAAGCCAAATGCACTTATTGTTGATTTTTTCGCCGGTTCCGGCACAACTCTCCATGCTGTCAACCTTCTTAATGCTGAAGACGGTGGAAACCGTAGATGTATTCTTGTAACCAATAATGAAGTATCCGCAGATGAAGCTAAAGAACTCACAAAACAGGGATTCAAGCCGGGTGATCCTGAATGGGAGCGACTCGGAATCGCCAATTATGTGACATGGCCACGCACGGTCTGCACCATTGAGGGACATGATGTCAACGGCAAACCACTGAAAGGCAATTATATCGGCAGCGACCTTCCTATGTCTGATTCCTATGTTCTCGGTCATCACCAAAGAGGCAGTGGAACCTATCAGGAGCATCCATGACCGGATGCCGCTGATGCTGAAACAAGAAGATGTTCGTGACTGGATACGTCCTAACGCAAGTCCCAGTGACATAGTTGAGAGAGCGTTGACTGATGTTATTATGGAAGCAGCGACAGTATAATTTAAGTTAAGGAAAAGAAATAATTCTAATGAGTGAATTAAAATTTTATAGTAAAAATCAATAACCATTAGTATCAATTACGGAAAAACAGATGCTTGAAAAAAGAAAAGTATCAAAAACAAAGCATTTTTGATACTTTTTGAATTTTAGCTTTGTGAAAATGCGTAATTGGGTATGATAGTTATTTTTCTTAAATAACTATCCGATTAAGTTATGACTTAAATTATTATTGGTTCTGAGGTGAGAGTTATGGGAAAATATGATATTGACGCTCAACTGATAAACGAGTCCAAGTTAACGTTAAATGATCTTTCCAAAGAAATATATGATGAGAGCGATACTCCATTTTCATACACTGATATATCATTTAAGTTAAAAAATAAACAGGGCTCGGGTTTGATAAATAAGCTGAAGAAGCATTTGGATTATGATATTGAGAGTATGTCAGAAGTATCGGATTCTGAAAGATTTGATGCACTGAAATTGTTAAAGGAGCTTTTCCATATTGAAAAAGATGGTTTGCCTAAATATGTTAACAATTATTATCCTGAGGCTAATACCAGAGTACACATTATAGATATTATTGCAAAGCCGAGGTTGGCTAATATCAAGACTTACTATGCAGACGGTAGCAAATACGGAGACGTATTTGAGCAGCTCTTTGATGACATAAAGTCTATCGTTCCTGATGCAGATGAACGCATAAGAATAATTGAAGATATTGATTCGTACTGGCAGTATCTTTCGTCGAGACAGTTTGACTATGTTTTTTCAAATATGGCGTTAACGGATATGGAGAGTTCATTAAAGGAGCTTCAAAGAATAAACGGGGTACTTGAAAGGGTTTTAAATAAGCTTGACGTCAACGAGCGGAATCTAAAAATGTCAACGGAAGGCGTTATGAAAACATTTTTTAATATCTTACTTACTCACAAAAAGCTGTGCAACGAAACCGATCGTATCAAGTCTGCTGAATTTGTTGATATAGATATATGTCCGAACGCTGAATATACCGATCTATTCAGAAAATTTGAATTTAAAACGTTGAAAACTCCGAATGTTAGTATACTTAAAAAATATATTGATTGTAAAAATAAGCCGGAGGAAATAAAAAATGTGTTTGATCTGATCTCTTATTGTAAAGAAATACCCCCGGAGGACTATCGCCATTATAAGTACGCCTTTGATCACGTTCAGATTGTATTGAATATGATGTCGAAAGAAAAAGGGGAAGATTATTCAAAGGAGGTTCACTTAGCATTATTTGTGTCAGTTATCCAAGAGATAGTATATATTAAAAAGAATAATGATAAGTTATTGGTACGCAATGACTACTACGGATACAATGCTAAAGGAACTACCTTGATGTCAGCACTCAAAAAGCAAGAAGATGAGGTTGACTCCATACTTGTGCATATCTGGATCAGGAGAGTTGAAACGAGATTCAGTATCAATTACGGAGCTCACGAACTCATAGTTGAAAAGAATAAGGCCGAACTCCTGACATTTAAGATCAAAGAGTATTTGTACGGGTATCGTAATCTGAATGAACTAAAACAAGCCAACGCATATATCGCTCATATGATTGGCGTTGCTCATACTAATACCAAAATTGCTGCCGAGGGGGATTTTTTCTTTCGATTATGGCTTGCTCATCATCTCGATAGTTATGGTTTTGCCATTGAACGATTTGTTTTGCCTGATAATCCTCAGAATATATACGATATGTTCAGAGAATTAAAATTAGTCTATGGCGAAGTGGTCAACGCTTACATTAACGAGCTTGCAGAACAGGTTGCAAATGCTATCGCAAAGAATAGTACATACGAAACTGTCACGCATACATTTATAATGTATAATCATGACGACAGTTATCGGACGTGTTATTTAAGTTTTAAATATGACAAAGCAGAGAAAAAGTTTTTCTACGAAAAGTTCGGTTTGATATACTCAGATGAAGAAAAGGAGCGCATTAATAGGTTGGGACTAAAAAAATTGATCCTATAAATAATAAGGGGATTTACAAATAGATTCGATTTTCGATATATGATATAATAATCTTGTGAGGTAAAAAAACTCACAAGATTATTTTTTTGGAGGTATTTAATATGAACACAGCATCAAGCATGTTTAACGCCCCCTGGGCCGCCAAAATGGATCGTGACAACCGCGAAAAGTACGGCACCTGCGATCTCGACACCATCGACCTTATCGAGACATTCGCCAAGAAGAATGTTGAGAAGAGAGCCGACGAGCTCTCTGACACCAAGGCTGAGGCACGTTTTAACGCGATAAAGGACAAGTTCGAGCTCAATACCATCAAGAAGGTTGAGCAAGCTTTCCTTATTAAAAAGGGCGAGCAGCTCTCTGTTTCTTCTCCATTCGTCAGTGACCATGTCGATGTGAACGGCAAAAGGCTCTTCCGCGAGGACTTCATACCATCCGGCCTGAGACGTGATTCGCTGTATGCTGATCGCCGACTCGAGCTTAACGTTTACAATGGCGACTGGCAAAAAACATTCAAAACTAAGGGACCGGAGTTCATATCCGGCGTTCAGGTAATCGGCGGCTTTATTGTCGATGCGTTAGCAGCAGGAGTGTGTGATTCGATTGAAATTTATATCAAGGGAAGCGATACACCACTTCACTTCCCTGGTGGAAACTTCAGTACGCACAATATCGTCAAGTCGCTTCAGCTCGAGGATACATCGCTTGATCAGAAGTGGGTTGCTGAGGCGTTCAAACGCTCGCTTATAATGTGTCAAAACATAAAATTCCTCACTGTCCCTGGACATATGGGCGGTAACAGACTTCCGGACGGCACTTTAACATATGTATCGGCGGCATCCATCCTCCCGGGACTTGAAGCCCATTTTTCCAAGGAAATACAGGCTCACAGACTTATCCCGGATGCAGATTTCAACGTGACAGACTACATCAATGCACTTCCTTCTAACTGGAAAGTTAAAGCCGCTGTCGTGGACAGAGTTACGAGCATACTTCTCCCTTTCTACGAGGATGAAGGACTCAGACCCGACCGCGTGATGATTATAAGCTATGAAAACGAGGCAATCAAGCACGGGATAATAGCAGTTTCCAAGAGAGCAAACTACGAGTCAACAATTGTCTGCTCCCTCTCAGACAGGAGCACAGAAGTCAGGAAAGATATGGCTTCGGCTAACGATATACCTGTGGTTTACACATATTCCTCTACCCTAGAAGGCAGAGGAGTTTGTGATAACAGGTTTACGGATATCCGTCTGGCTTTGAATGGCGAGAACGGTATTGAGAATCCCAGCAGAAAGCTCGTAACAATACTCACGGAGACACCGGGCAGTATCCCAGCTGATCTCCCGGCTTACTATCTCTCTGTCGATGAGGACATAGATTTCGGTGATACAGCTGTGCTCCAGGGGCGGACAGGCAGGTTCGATACTTCGCTCATAGGCTTCTACTACGGTAATCAGAAGGCTACAAGGCTCATCGTACATAGTGCGCTTGACAAAGCCTACTGTAACGCAAAATTGCTTAAGAATGTCGAGATCACGCAGAGCATTATAATGTTCCTGGCGACGGCACACATACTGAAGAAGATCGGACTCGTTTCAGAGGGTGAACTGCTTTCCATGATCCGTTGGTTCTCTAATACTGCTACTTCAAAGACAACAACGACTGACAGACTCAGTTTTGACATCAGATCAGCGGTCAATCGGGCGATATGTAGTGGAGAACTCAGGATATCCCAGCAGTTCGAGCCTCCGCACTACAGAGACGACAGAAAAACCGCGTTTATCGCAGAAATAGACGGCTCTGTCAACGTCGAGGGCGAGACCTTCGACAGACTTTTCCTCTCTAATGTTAAATCGACCGACAGACGCAACATGGCTCTCCGTAATCTCAGCGAGAAGCGCCAGCTCATATCGACCAAGGATCACAAGCGTGATCTAAAGGTCAGATTTGAGAACGGCTCTGAAGCGACTGTGAGAGTGTATTCTCTCTCAGCCTCTATACTCAGCGACGAGTCGAAGAGTATCATTGATAAGGTGCTTATTTCCGACCGTTTCCATGCTATTGACAGCAGACCGGATAACTTCTATCCTTACATAGTTCATTCGAAGTACGGTCTGGCCGCTGGCCAGGTCATAAAGGACTACAATACGATCAATCCGTTCATTGCTGTCAGCGGCTCACCGGGTTCGGGAAAGACGGATTTCCTCATGATGCAGGCGATACAGCGTGCTAAGGCGGGCGATGTAGTCATTATACTCGATCCCACAAATTCGTTCTGCGAGCACGAGCTGAGAACTCATGAGATACCTCAGGAGTTCATTGACTCACATTTCCTATTCTGGGACATGAGCGTTAAGGGGTGGCCTATTGAACTCATGGATTTCAGCGACTGCGTAAACGAGCAGCAGATGGTAGAAAGACTTTCAAGTCTGCTGGTATCTGGCTCGCATCTTACTGGCAGCAATCAGTTGAGTATACTCTACGAAGTTGTAGAAAAAATGGTAGAGAAATATCAGGAAGACGGAAGTGTTTTAAAAGAACTTATCGACACTGCTTTGAAGAGCAAGGGTAAGGCGGGTGAAGTCAAAAGAAGACTCAAAACGTTGTTCAGTACTGTTGCCGAAAGTACAGAAACACCTCCAGGATGGGAAAAGCTTGTTGCGGAAAGAGGGAAGATCCTTGTGATTTCCACGGGCAAAGCGACAGTTAAGGCGGACTGCAATCCGCTGGACGTGGTTGCGGATAGTTTATATAGCTTCAAAGATTCCCACCGCAGTGGCAACATTACTCTTATCCTCGATGAGGTTCAAACGATGAATTTGAATACAGGTGCCCCAATCGATATAATGTTGAGCAAGGGACGCAAGCTCAATATATCAGCATTCTTGGCCTCACAGAGATACTCAAACGGTAAGGATAAGCTGGGCAGAATTTTCGATTTCTGTGACACAAAGATTTTCTATCTTCCAATGGAATCATGCATTGCGGCTGTCTCGGAGAAAACACATATCCCAGTTGACAGATTAAGATGCTTCGAGCAGGGTGAATGTGCCTTTGTGGGACCATCTTACAGTGAGTATTTCGGTAAGAATATTCCTGCAAGATTAGCTTTGATTGGCAGTACATATCGCCCACCATACGTTGGTAACTACGATAATTGAATCTGTTGCTGGCATATTTTAACAAGCATCGGGCATAATCAAATCGAGAGGAGGGCAGATGCGTGGAGATAGTTGACAAACGAGACAAAGGCTTTATTGAGGTCTGGATGACTAATGAGGAACAGCAGATGTACGATTGTGCGGAGCTGACGCACCTGCTCCTCAAAGATACCGATCCGAAAAAGTGCAAGGTCGTATTTTTCCTTTCAGGCAAGGAGGACTTATGCGCGAATACCGAAAAACTTCTTATTGCTAATCTGGGGTGCGCTTAGAGCGCACCCATTTTTTAGTCTTGACAAAAGCATACTGCGTATGATACAATGTTGATGTGGTACTATTATATTATTCGGATAACATTGTATGAAAGGAGGCACATCATGGAGAAAAATCTCAGAATAGCAGGCTACTGCCGTATTTCTGTTGATGAGGAACTTGATAAGGACAACACGTCTATCGAGAACCAAAAGGCTCTGATAACGGACTATGTGACACGGACGTTTCCGAAGGCTCAGCTTGATATTTACGCTGACCGTGACCGCTCGGGCTACACATTCGAGCAGCGTGAGAGCTATCAGGAGCTTCGCAAAAAGCTGTTCCGTCACGAATATGATATCCTTATCATCAAGGACTTCTCACGTTTCTCTCGCCGTACCAGCCGAGGCCTTGTTGAGTTGGAGGACTTGCGTGATGCAGGACTGCGTATCATTTCTATCGGCGACGGTATCGACTTTCCCACCTCCGATGATTGGATGCAGATTCAATTTCGCTTCCTTGTGAATGAGATGCCGGTCACGGATACCTCGAAGAAAGTCAAGGCAGTTATCAACAACCGTCAGAAGGAAGGCAAATGGATATGTGCTGTACCATACGGCTACGTTATGACTAACACCAAGACTATGAAGTTCAAGGTTGATGAGCCGTCAGCAGAGATAGTGCGTAAGATTTTTCAGCTTTACGCAGAGGGCTGGGGTTACAAGAAGATAGCCAACTACCTCACAGACCAGCATATCCCGACACCGCGAAAGGTCGAGGAAATGCGTAAGGAAGCCGAGGGTGAGGAGTATGCTGTCCGCTCTAAGGACACATGGAGTATTGTGACTGTCAGCACAATTCTCAGCAACGACTTCTATATCGGCACTCTCAGGCAGCGCAAGTACCGCCGCAAGAAGATAAACGGCGGTGATATGAAGCTACAGGAGACAGACCACATAGTTATCGAGAACAACCACGAGCCTATTGTAGATTACAGGCTGTTTTCGGCTGTGCAGGAGCAGATGAAGGGACGTTCTACTAACAGCTATCGCGGAGTGAAAAAATTTGAAAACATCTACACGGGACACCTTTTCTGCGGAGACTGCGGAAGTCCGATGTTTGCAATGAGCCGAGGGGACATACCGCAGGCTTACCGCTGCGGAACTTACCACAAGCGCGGCATAAAAGGATGTACTTCTCACCATATCAGAGTTGAAGTCCTTGACGAGATGCTGAGGTCGTTTATTCAACGTGTCAAGGACAATTCCGAGGATATGCTTGCAGTCCTGCAAAAATCCATTGACAGGGAGAAGAAGGAAACTTCTTCGAGCAAAGACGTTGTTGAGATCCTCATGCAGAGAATGGAAGACGCTAAAACGGAAATGAAATTCCTCAGCCGTCAGCACATCAAAGACCTCGCCAAGCACCCTGAGCAGGAGGATATGCTTGAGGAGGTGTATCAGGAGCAGGTAACAGACCTGATGAAGCAGATAGAGGGTTACCGAAATCAGATACAGCTCGCTACGGACAAGCACAATGCGATAATTTCGGTCAACCGTACAGCCAGGACAGTAATGGAAGTTTTTGACGCTATACTGAACAAGGAAAAGCTCAGTAAAGTGGATATCGACTTTATCGTTGACCGTATCGACATATTCACAGACCATATCAACGTCAAGCTCCGCTCGGATATAGATGCTCTGCTGAAAATAGGACTGCCTGCCGAGCTTCAGACCGAAACTGCAGGAGTAGGCGCAAATTTTGATTCAGGCACTAAGAAAGCCGACAGCCTCACACCAATCGCTAATATTACGACAAGTAAGGGCGAAATTCTTAGTGTCAATGTTATCAGTGAGGGCGACCCGCTTGAAATATACACAAATACAGATGGAGAGGTAATTTTCAAAAAATATTCGGCAATAAACGAAATGAGTGAAAATGCGGTACATGTTGCTGATGTTATAAATAAGCTTGCAGGCTGTCCTGTTGTAATATTTGATCGTGACCACGTTGTAGCAACTTCCGGAGTTTCAAAAAAGGAATTTGCTGAAAGACGAGTTACACCATCACTTGAAGGGGTAATGGAGTCAAGGACAAATTACTTCAAAACAGGTGAGAATGCAAAGCTACAGGCAGCTGAGGGCATAGAGAAGTCAGCAATAGCAGCAGTTCCGATTATTTCATCAGGTGATGTAACAGGTGCAGTTGTATTTATGGAGCATGAAAATGACGCAATGATTAATGATTTACAGAAAAGCCTTGCGAATGCTGCCGCACAATTTCTTGGACGTCAGATAGAGGGCTGATTAAACCCGTCCGCATATATCAGCATGCGGACGGGTTTTGTTCACTCTAAAACAATTGTAAACGGGCCATCATTGAGAAGCTTAACTTTCATATCTGCACCAAAAATTCCTGTTTCAACAACAGGCACCAGATTTTTGCAATAGTCAACAAAAAATTCATAAAGTGCATTTGCGATATCAGGTTTTGCAGCCTGTGTAAAATTAGGGCGGTTTCCTTTTTTGCAGTCTGCATATAAAGTGAACTGAGAAACAATAAGCAGTTCTCCGTTTACATCTTTTAAAGACAGATTTATTTTGTCATTTTCATCAGAAAAAATTCTGAGGTTAATTATTTTATCGGCAAGACGTTTGCAGTCGTTTTCACTGTCACCGTCACCAACGCCGATAAAAACCAGAAGCCCCTTTTTTATTGAACCGCAAATTTGCCCGTCAACTTCAACACTTGCATTTATTACTCTTTGAACAACTACTCTCATCAAAAAAATCCTTACTTTAACTTGAAATTTTTACATAGAATGTTCTTGTTCTTGGACCGTCAAATTCGCAGAAATATACTCCCTGCCATCTTCCGAGAACAAGATTTCCCTTTGAAATAATTATACTTTTTTCCGTACCAATTACAGAGGACTTTATATGTGCTGCTGAATTTCCTTCATAATGGCAAAATTCAGGTCTGTCAGGAAATGTTTTATCAAGGCCGAATAAAATATCAGTAACCACATCAGGATCAGCATTTTCATTTATTGTAATTCCTGCCGTTGTATGCGGACAATAAACTATGCAAAAGCCTTCATTAACTCCGCTTTCTTTAATTGCATTCTGAATTTCTGATGTAATGTTAATCATTTCTTCTTTGCCTGTACTCAGACTAAATTCAAATAACATAATTATCACCCTTAACAATAAATACTATTTATAGCAATACAATAAAATTCTGCAACTAATATGACAATTCAAACTGCATATTACTGCGTTGTTCTCCTCACCATACGACAGTATGCTTTCGTCGTCCGCCTTGTACTATGCGGTTTGCTTTTGCCATTTTATGTCGCATTATTTTATTACATTGCTATAATTTGCTTGCCTTGCAAAAATAATTAAGCGGACATTCACTGCATAATGGATTCCTTGCTTTGCATATATCACGTCCGAACTGCACTATTCTGTGACAAAAATCAGAAGACTTTTCAGGTGGAATAAGCATACGCAGGTCTTTTTCGACCTTTGCAGGCTGTTTGTTGGCTGTCAATCCGAGTCTGCCCGTTATTCTGATAAAATGTGTATCTGTAACGATTGCAGGCTTATGCCAGACATCGCCCATCATAAGATTTGCAGTTTTTCTTCCTATGCCTGATAAAGTAAGGAGCTCGTCAATTGTCTGAGGAATTTCACCGTTGAAATTGTTTATAAGCTGATTTGCCATTTCTTTAATGCTTTTTGCTTTTGTCTTATAAAAACCGCATGGTTTAATGTCCTGCTGAAGCTCCTCTAAATTTGCATCTGCAAATGACTGTAACGTAGGATATTTCTTAAAAAGTGTTTCAGTAACGATGTTAACTCTTGCATCTGTACACTGAGCAGAAAGACGTGCTGCAAACATCAGTTCATATGGCTTGGAATAATTTAATGAACAAGCTGCATCGGGATAAAGCTTTTCAAGTTCCGCAACAGCAAGTTCAGCTATTTCCTCTTTTTTCATAAAACCTCCGTAATATACAAATCTTCAATAATATTATAGCATACTGCTCATATAATTACAAGTCTGATATAAAAATAGTGAATTTTTTGTAAATGCTATTGACAAGTGTAATTACAGGTGTTATACTGTATATGTAATCACATATACAGTATATGCAGAGCAGCTGCGTTAACAGGCTGCTTTGAAAGGAATCAGATTATGAATATTATTATTAAAAACAAAATTGATACTCCGATTTATGAGCAGATAAGCACACAAATCAAAAATGCTGTTCTGGAAGGTAAGGCGGCTGAGAATGAACAGCTTCCGTCAATACGTCAGCTGGCAAAAGAGCTGAAAATAAGCGTTATTACTACAACAAAGGCTTATTCAATTCTGGAGGAGGAGGGATATATTAACGCCATACCAGGCAAGGGCTACTTTATTGCAGGACGCAATAATGAATTGTTAAAGGAGCGTCTTATTATGACGGTTGAAGAAAACCTTGAATCAGCTGTACGAAACGGAAGAAATGCAGGCTTGAGTGATGATGAGCTTATCAGTATGCTGAAATCGGAACTGAAAGGGGAATAGATTAATGGAAAATGCATTGGAGATAAAATCACTTAACAAAAGGTACAAAGACTTTTCGCTGAAAAACGTCAGCTTTTCATTGCCGAAAGGTTATATAATGGGATTTGTAGGACAAAATGGTGCAGGAAAAACTACAACTATTCGTTCTATTTTAAATATGGCAAGGATAGACAGCGGAGAAATAAAAATTCTGGGCATGGATAGTGTTAATGAAACTCACCTGTTAAAACAAAAGGTCGGGGTTGTGTTTGATGACATATGCTTTGCTGAACATTTGAATGTAAAGCAGATAGAATCACAGCTTAAAGGCTTTTACTCTGAATGGAACAGCAATAAATACTTTGGCTTAATTGAAAGGTTTAAACTGCCGCTTAAATCACCTGTCGGCAAATTTTCAAGAGGCATGAAAATGAAGTTTATGGTTACAACAGCACTTTCTCATAATGCAGACCTGCTTATACTCGATGAACCTACAAGCGGTCTTGACCCGGTTGCAAGAGATGAATTGATGAATATCCTTGCTGATTACATATCAGATGATAATAAAAGTGTATTATTCTCAACGCATATTACTGCTGATTTAGAGCGTATTGCAGATTATATCACCATTCTTAATAATGGCAAAGTTTGGTTTACAGGAACTAAAGATGAAATAATGGAGAAATATGTAATTCTAAAGGGTGATGAAAATTATCTTACAGAAAATATAAAGAAAAAAATTATAGGATTTCATTCTTATAAAAATGGATTTGAGGCGATGCTCCCAACAGAATTTTTAAACGAGCTGCCTGAAGAAATTGAATATGAAAAAGCAAATATTGACGAGATACTTGTCTACATGTCTAAGGAGGCTGCAAATGAAAGAAATAGCTAATCTTATTAAACTTGATTTTACTTCAGTAAAAAGAAAAATAATAATTCCTTTTATATCAATTATTCTTTTTGTTTTTGCTTTAGAATTGTTTACTCTTCCATATGTGATGTGCCTTTGTGTTATGCCATTTATTGGCGATTTTGTACAGCCTGTTTTTTCAGTTGTTGAGAAAAACAAGTATAATAAATTATATGGATTGCTTCCTATTAAAGGAAATAATATAATTATAGCACGTTTCTGTTTTGCATTAATTATATTGCTTTCGACAGTCATTTTGGCAATTGTACTTGGATATATTACATTCTTATTTCCAACAGGTGAAATTAATGATACAATAAATGAAATAAAATCAGCAGCTGAAGAATTGCAGAAAGGAGGATTTACTGTTGAATTAGCAGCCTCATTAGGATTTATGATAGGATGCATTGTTACATCTGTCGTTTGTACGCTGACATTTATTTTTGGAATAGAAAATCAATTGCAGGCAAATCTGATATTCGCATCTGTTACAGGTGCAATAGTTTTTATATGTATTAAAGCTTTTAACATCAGTATATATGCTGTTATGAATAAATTAGCTGAATTTATTTCTAATAATATTGCTTTAACATTCATACTGACATATTTAATCGGCATATCATTCTTGGCATTAGGTGCATTAATTTCAGTTTTAGTTTGCCGCAAAAGAGAATTATAATAACAACACCGCACAATTCCAAAAAGGTTTTGTGCGGTGTTTATTTATCCACTAAAGAAATAATAAAAGAGTCCAAAAATAACTGATGCTGAACAGCCGTATAAAATAACAGGACCTGCCAAAGTAAAGATTTTTGCTCCGACTCCAAGCACAAATCCCTCTGATTTAGCCTCGATTGCAGATGATGTTATTGCATTTGCAAAGCCTGTAATCGGTACAAGCGTTCCTGCACCTGCATGTTTTGCAATTTTTTCATACCAGCCAAACCCGGTGAATAATGCACTTAGTCCGACAAGCACGATTGAAGTCCATGTTGATGCAGCTGTTTTTTCTATGCCCATTGACTGAAATATATGGAGAAGAATTTCACCTATGGAGCAAATTAATCCGCCAACCAAAAATGCAACAGGAATATTGACCTTTGAATTGGATTTTGGTGAAGCATTTTTGCTCATTTCACTGTATAATTCAGGTGTTATATTCATAATAATCACCTCCCAAGGCTATTATTTACACTATAAGAGGTTTTATACTTTTTAAGGCAGTATCTGAAAATAATGATTTTATTTTTCAGTCCATTTAATATTTGAAACAGTAACAGAATGCTCGCCTAAATCGTCAGCATTTCCTATATTGCCCAACTGAAATTTTACATCAACAATATTGCTTTCGTCAAATGTCAGATCATAGTGGTAATGTGCGGGCTCAGAAGTCAGATTAATTTTTTCATCTAAGTATCTGTCATATGAAGCATTTTCAACAGTCAATACCATTTCTCTGTCTGCTGTTGACCATATATCAAAATCAAGAGAATATGTTTTTTCGGTTTGAACCTTTCTGTTCTCCAGAATACCCATTACGCTGTATTCTTTTGTTCCGACAGATTTTATAGTTATATTACAGCCATTATCGGAATTTTTCAGGCTGCCGATACCGTCCTCAATATATGCTTTCAAGGATTCGCATGTTAATTCTGTAGGTTGTCTTTCGACTCCGTTTTTCTGATAAACCCTTACATAATCAATTTCAAATTCCTTAGGACCATTTTCAAAAATAGAAGAGTCAGCATAAATACCGTCAATACCATCAAAATGTCCGCCGACAGCAAGATTTAATATAATATAAAAGTTCTGGTCAAATGGAGCAGGATATGTTCTGCCGCTGGAATACCAGTCTGTTTGCGTACTGTAAAGCACGTCATCAACATACCATTTCATACAATTTTTGTCCCATTCAAGTGAATATGTATGCCAATTTTCAGTTGAATCATTTTCCTTAAAGAAGTATTCACTTGTCAGGTATTCATTATTAGGCCATGTATCTCCGAAATGAATAGTTCCGCAGATTTTTTCAGGCATACTGCCATATCCCTCCATAATGTCTATCTCACCAGAAGCTGCCCATTTACCGTAAACAGTTTCCTCAGGCAGCATCCATATTGCAGGCCATAGTGATTTCCCTGAATCAGCCTTGGCTCTTACTTCTATTTTCCCTCCGCATACCGAAAACTTATTTTTAGTTGTAATTCTTGATGAAGTGTACTCATAAGTTCCCTGAACTGAATCTGTATAGTTTTCCTTTTTCGCTTGAATTTTAAGTGTACCATTATTGACGACTGTATTTTTGTCGGTATAAAATTCCTGTTCATTATTACCCCAGCCGCTTGTTTCGTAATTTCCTTTGCTGTCAAGCAGCCAGTTCCCTAAATCGTATGACCATTTTGTACTGTCAAGTTCATTGCCATCAAATTCATCACTCCAGGTAAGAACCCAATCATCTGTTTTTGATGTTCCTTTTCCTAAAACATAATCGCATATATCTGAAAGCATCTGACTGTTGTTTTCACTAAAGCTTTTTCTTGCTGAAACAATATCAAAGCAATCAACGCTGTTGTCGCTGACAATATCATAATTATCGGCACACTCAGCGTAAAAGCTGCACATACATAAAGAAAGTATTGTTGCGGCGGCAGTAAAAATTGATGTGTACTTTTTCATATTATGTCCTCCGTGTAATGTAGTATAGACAAGCATTTTATTGTGCTGCTTATAATTTTAACATAAAATTATTGAATTGTCCACTAAAATATTTTGTTTACTTTTGCATTTGTATTGGTGTTGTACTTGATATTTCACTGAGAATATGCTATAATTGACGCTATTCGGCATTAGTATCCCTTAGTGGTCATTAAGAGGCATTTAGAACCCTATTTTACGTCATTTTTTGAGGTAGAAATCTCAGAAATCGCGCTATTTCGTAAAACTCAAAATTCTACCCGATTGAAGATTTTGGGTAGAAACTTGGTAGATACCTACCGCCGTCAAGGTTGGTAGAAAGTTGGTAGAAACCCTAAAACAAACGGTAGAAAGCCTGTTGACAAAGCAAACTGAATAATAGACAATAGCGGACGGTGTTTCATAACAGAAGCGCTGTCCGCTATTTTTATGCCTAAAAATTGAATATTGCACATCGCTTCTCACTGAGCCTGTATGAAACAGGTCGCTGAGGAGCTTTTTTATTTCAGATGAACTATGTCAAGGAGGTCTTTCTATGCCGAACCCTACTGAGATCAGTCTGCTCAATTACAACTTTGAAGCCAAAGCCTGTAATGAACTGCTGACGGCTATGCTCAACCATTCAGACTTTGACTACGTTACGGTCGATGAGCTTCGTCGTTACAGTGAGCTTTCGCAGTTCACCTTTGATGAACTTCGTACCGCTGTGTATGAGCTTTGCAAGAGAGGTTTCCTCCTTGTAGTGCAGAAGCCGTATGGTCATGTCTATGCGGTCAATAAGCTGCGAATATCCAACATGGAATTTGTGTACGGAGCGTAAGCAGAGGTGAGAGAAATGGACAAGAAAACAAAAGCAAAAAAAACAATACCAGATACGATCTGCCGAGTACATAGGTCAGGCGGTTATGCCGTTCTGAGCAATTGCTTCGTGCGGTCAACCAATATCGGCTGTGATTCGATAGGTCTGCTCGGCAAGATCAATGACTTACCGCCTACATGGAATTTCACGATTGCCGGACTTGTTGCTATCTGTGAGGACGGTGAAACAGCAATCAAGTCCCAGCTTGCTGAACTGGAACAGTGGGGATATGTCAAAAAGACCTTGCTGATGCCAAACGAATCCCCTACGGGCAGGATCAGCTATCTTTATGACTTCTATGAATACTCGGAACTGGACGATTCTATCCCGAAGTATGACATTGAAATGGAGACATTTACAGCAGATAACGCTACCCTGAACCGTGTGAAGAAGGACAGCAATTTCACTATTATCAGTGCAAAGCTCCTCAGAACAAATAAAATCAGAAATAAACTGATCGGCTTTATGCTGAAAGTTCTTTCTCTGCCGAATAGCTGGAATTTCTCTATGTCAGGACTGAAAGCTATCTGCAAAGAGGGCAAAGCTGAAAAGCTCCTCTACACGGCATATATCGCCCTGATATTTGCTATGTATCCCGAAGATCAATGGAACTTTGAAACGCTGATCGACATGATCAACAATTCGGAGTGCCGTGAGGACGATGAGGAGTTCAAGAATGCGATAGACATTGAGTTTGAGATCGTGGAGTGCTGGCTGAACGGCACAAAACACGAAGATCCCGAAGTCATGGCTGATTACGGTGACATCTTTGAAACGAAACCCGATGCCGAACAACGGCGCTTGGGTGCATTTGCACTCAAACAATTCAAGGCGTATAAGCTCGCTGCCGGAAAAACGGCTAAGTCTATCCTTATTAGCTGTTCGACACGACTCGCGCCTTTTGCCATAGATGAGGTCTTGGAGATCACCTCCTATGATGAGCTGCACCTTGATAGGCTTGGTGACGAGCTGAGTGCGCTTTTCATAATCATCTCCGATACAGACGCTACATTCAACTTCCTTGTAGCGATCATGTATTCCCAGCTTTTCAACCTACTCTGCACCAAAGCAGATAATTCCCCAGGTGGAAAGCTGACCTATCATGTACGCTGTTTGTTAGACGAGTTCGCCAATAGTGTGACACGTTCCGTACTGAAAAGGTACGGCACGTAACAAAAAGTAAATATAGTTACGTAGAACTATTATTCTGATGAGTCGAATGAAGGAGTAACGCCCAGAAAGGCTCACGTTAAAACTACGGACGGCTAAGCAGTGTGAAATGCAGATGTCGTAAGCCCGTGGAAGTCGCACGAGAGCAGTCCTAACGGATAAAGCCGAGGAAAGCGTCACAGAGGTGTGATGTACTGCCTATAGTGCGGATGGCGGTGCAATATGGTTAGAATGGCTTAAAAAGCCCGACGAAAATCCGAGTGTACGGTTCTATACGAATGACCGATAGAAATGTCGAGGTGCAAATTTGCACGCAAACGGGGTGGAGTAAAAGTTGTTAGTATGAAACTCCCTATACTGTTACAGGCAGTAAGTACCGTAAGGTATGTTTGCAGGACTAAAGGATTGACCTAAGTTGCACCAATGCTAAGAATAATGGAACGTGGAAAGCAGTCCGACCAGTGGAGTTCACAATCCGATACTGATTTCAGACGAAAGCGGTTATGCCGTATAAGCTGATTAAGGACTGTGAGAGTACCCACAAATTTTTGTCGGTATCGGACTTCTTGTAGCCGTACACGGGCGGACACAAGTGCTTGCCCGACTGTCCCTTTGCCCTGAACACCGCACGAATCTTCTTACTGCAATCACGGGCATACCAGTCATTAAAAATGTTCTTGAAAGCAAGCATCTCGTTCTCGGACTTCGCCGTATCGACATTATCGTTGACAGCGATATAGCGGACATCGTAGTCGGGGAACACCATTTCGATCAGTTCACCTGTTTTCAGATAATCACGACCTAAACGGCTCAAATCCTTAGTGATTACCGTAGCGACCTTGCCGTCCTCAATGTCAGCCATCATTGCTTTGAAGCCTTCTCGCTCCCAAGTCGTACCGCTTACACCGTCATCAACGTAGAAAGTCGGATTTGGCAAGCTGTTGTCCTCAGCGTACTTCCGGAGGATAGCCTTCTGATTGGTGATACTGTTGCTCTCACCGTCAAGCATATCGTCCTGGCTCAGACGGCAGTATAAAGCTGTAATCTTGTCTGTCATGTTTAACCTTCCTTTCCGACAGGATACAGCAAGCTATTATCATTATAGCGCACCATATTTCTTTTTTCAATGCGCCGATACTCCAAAATCAAACAGCCTGCTGTATGGGTTCTTGTCCGGATTCACCGAGGAGTTTTTCACAATCCTCCATCATCAGCCGTGCGAGAATATCGCTCAGGCTCTCCCGAAAAGCGGGGTTAAAGACGGTTTTCACTCTGTAAATCGTATGCCCGATATGGTACTCGGACACACTTCCCGATACCGCAACAGCGGCAGTTGTAGTTTCATTCATAGCGAATTTATCTCCTTTAGCTTGTCTCTATCTATGCTTTTAGGTCAGAGGGCATCGCTTTTTATCTTTTACCCTCATATTCATAGCCGTTCGGAACGGCATTGCTGCCGCCCCGTCAGCTATCATTCTGTTGTCGGATATATATAAATCCGTATGGACGAATTATCAGAACATGGAAGTCTGTCCGTCAATCTGTTCGCTGTCGGCATAATGGGAATAGCTGTTGTCAGTATGGGAGCTATTCTTGCCCGACACATTCACGGCAGGACTGTCAGCCAGCCCCTCAATGTCGGCAATGCTCATTCCGCTTGCTGTCAACTTGCCGATTAGCGTATGCTCCGCTGTCACCGCATCGAGAAGTGCCTGCCCCTCGATACCGCCGTAAAGCTCCGAGAGCTGCCCGTAGGTGTAGAGCTTGGTTTCCATGATGATCTTATGCTTACGCTTCAAAGCATTCTGAATAGAAGCGGAAAGGTCTTTCAGCTTTTTATCATTCTCCGCAAGCACAGCGTCCGTGATAACAGCAGCGGACTTCTCATCGACCTCGTTCTTAACTTTCTTACCCATTCACATCACCTCACTTTGATTTGGATTTAGAGCCAATCACTGATGTGAATACCGATGATAACAAGATCACGATACGCAAGGACGATGTGGAGTATTGGTATGACGGCAGCGGAGGTACGGAGCGTGATACGGAAGTCACCATTGCAAACGCTGTGCTTCTGAGTGGCTTCTCTGAGGGCGATACGGTCAATGACGGACAGGAGTTTGCAAAAACAACAGCAGGAAATGTGAATTTCCACATTTATATAGACACGGACGGCTACGGTTGGGACTATATAGATCCCCGACTTGTGCTGTATTAACGGAGGGACTATGGAGCGAATAGACAAGAAAATCGCTGAAAATCATCAGCGACAGGACTTCCTGCGAAAGCGAATCCAGTCCGATAAAGAGGAGCTTGCAAAACTGGAGTCCGAAGCGAGGGTGCTTGAACACTCTCAGCTCGCCGTAGTTTTTAGCTGTGAGATCAAGGACGTAAACAGTCTTGTGACAAAGGAGCATGACACGCTTATGCGCCTTCGTTCACAGGGCATTACGGACGATATGCTTGAAGCGCTTGCAAACGGCGAAATATCAATCAATACAAATTCCGAGGAGGATACAAATGAAAGCAAGATTTTTTAGTGCTATGCTTGCAGCTTTCATGCTTGCAACAGCAAGTGTAGGCGGTATTACCGCTTCTGCCGCTGAAAAGGCTACTGCCGCAGAAGATTCGGCTGAGACTACTGCGGTCGATGAGGACAGCTCAGCAGAAACTATGGAGACAACTGCCGATACAGCGGAAAGCTCCGATACTGAGGAGACTTCTTCTGTTTCAGATGAATCTGATGATATGGAGAAGTTCCGTGAGGTCATGGGTGAGCTTGCCGAAGCAGGAACAACTGAGGTTGAGCCTGATTATTACGGTGATTCCTACTATGATACTGACGGCAACGCTACCCTTATCAAGTCCGAAAGAATCGTGTATAACAGCGAGGAAATGCAGTTTATCGCTGTGACTACAAAGGACGGTCATGTGTTCTATGTGCTTATCAACTATTCTGCGGAAAATGCCGAAGATCAGGTATTTTTTCTGAACAATGTAAGGAACACTTATGGACACTATAATTTGTTGGAATAAACCGCCCTCACTCACGCAAGGGCGTTATGCTTGTCAGCAAGCTCCTTATCGAGGAACTTGTAATAGATATGGATTTTTCGGGGCTTAGTGCGGCCCGTGTTCTCGTCAACGGTCACATAGCCGATCAGATCAAGGCACATTTCTCTTGTAAGTTCCGTAGCTCCTGCATACTTACGCAGACGGCTCATGAACTCGTCCACATCGGCTTCGTCCTGCTTGTCAGCCTTTTCACGCTCCAAGATCATTTCGTACTCCGCAGAAAGCGACTTCTTTTCGGTGCTGTACTTTTCAAGCAGATCAATACAAACATCTTCGGGAACACGACCGAGGACTTTATCCTCATAGATACCCTGAATCAGCTTGTCAAGCTCGTCAAGCCGTTTCCTGACCTCAGCTTCACGCTTCTTTTCCTCAGCGGAACGGTTTTCGTGCTGTCTGGACTTGTAAGCCATAAACCTTGCCTTTGCATCTGCTTCACGCAGTACCATACGGCTTTTTGCCTGAATATCGGCAAGCACCGTGGCTTCAATAAGATACTGCTTGATGAAGTGCGTTGAACACACATCACCGCCACAGCGACTATGCAGACCGCAGGTGTAGGCAGGCTTACAGCCCTTGCCGC